>ENA-ORXR01002851-ORXR01002851.1-marine-metagenome-genome-assembly--contig:-NODE-2851-length-16032-cov-5.151865_pt1 | contig 16032 bp, 20 predicted proteins | sample MGYA00237866_ERZ511479 | MGnify/ENA metagenome assembly ERZ511479 | reverse complement strand
ACGGTCAACGTTGTCGAGACACATTTATCAGTATTAAAAAGACGTGTCGAAAGCTGGATATCTCTTTCTGGGATGTCCTGCACGATCGGATCTGCACTTCCGAGTCAACCATACCTCAGCTCTCTGATCTGGTGCGTGCGCGTGCCTGTGCCCCGGGTTATTGAGAAGCGACCTTATTTTTCCAAGCCGGTTGACATAAGGGGCACGACTGACTCAGCAACAAACCAATATGATCACCTGATAAGTATCTCTCAGGCTGGGTGGCATTGGTTACAGTCTTCTCCATTATCTGCCACAAGTTTTCAGATTTCAGAGTTTGCAGGCAACACCGATAACATTGAATTCAAGATAAAACTTCCGGGTGAATGATTGACTTATCGGCAGGGACCAGCACAGCCGACTCCATCATATATCCGACACCTGATCAATCACCACCGTGCAGCCGATTTTTCCGTAGACTTGGCTCTGTAGCGGATCACCGTTGCCAGTGTCGCCTATTCAATTGCCCGAGTCGCCAGTGTTTCCTCCATCGCCACTGCTGTTACCTGAGATACCTGTGCCCGGTGATGAAAATGACTTTGACGTTTGAAGGTTTCCTATCAAACACCGTTAGTTGGTCGACATTACCGGCATCTGTTCAAAGCCACGTAGTTATTCGTTTTACTCAGGGCACCACAAATACGCTGGCAATTGACGATTTATCTGAGTCGTCAGTTAATGGTAAAATCCAGTCAAGCAAGACACCTTTATGTACTGCGGAATCAATACCAGCAATCTCGATCGCTTCCATTCCAATTTGCGCGTCCAATTGTCCATGAACAAGCGCCTCCAAGAGGCTTGATACTATTGGATCTCCGTGCACGAGCTTCAGATTTGACAGGGTTTGAAGTGTTTCAAGACTTTCTTCAGGATTGTTCTAATTTGATAAGCTAGCAACGGCTGCCTGAATTTCATTCATGTCTTGGTTACTTGCTGGCGGTTCACCTATCAAGTTTTCCTGCGTCTTATTGACTACAGATTCGACTATGAAATCACGGGCTTCATGCTCGCTGATCTCGACTTTGTAAGGCATAATCTGAATAGGCCACGGCCACAGGGGCCGCAGCACACTAATTGAACCTAGAAATTCAGCGTAGCACCTTCTTCAGTGTCCACCAGCATTCTGCAAACGTCGCCTGTCTTGCTTTTGGAACTCTGCACTGTCGAGGAAATAAGCCCGACGAGTCCACCTTTCTCGCTCAATACAGAAGAGAAATAGCATTCAGCACGTACCGCTGTCCCTTTGTAGTCACCATTCAAATTAAGAACCGGGGTGAACGGAGGAAATGTACCACGCATGAACGGCTCGTCGTTTGCTGTGAGCGTCAGCTTCGTGCGTTCTACGTCATAGCTGCCAGCGAATACGATTGGGGGACTTCCAACCGTGCTTTCCTGAGGCAGCGCAGTGCGGGGCTGAGGCGCAGAACATCCTGCAGCAACAACTGAAAACGTAATAGACGCAAGGGCGAGTACTCTAATATTCATGATGTTTTATTTCTTCAAATGGAGAACAGGTGTGGATACACAGGACGGCGGAGTCGCTCTGCCTGGACAAGTCAGATTTCTAAACTCTTGACAACCCATGTAAACTCTCGATAACCCACATAGCGTAAAAAATCGATCAGGCTCACAGATCCGACAAACGGACTAGCACATGTTGGAATCACAACTTGCCAGCAGCAATATTACAGAGCAATTTGAAAGGAAACGATGAATAGAGCCACACTTTGAATATAAATGCGAAAATTGAGATCAGCCCTGTCTATGAGAATCTGTCCAGGAAGCCGCCTGACAAATACGCTAGGCATAACCGCGTAGAATTCTCGCTAGAGAAGAACCATGAGTCTGACAAAGAGTGTAAATATGTTCAAGATTGGCGCATAGTCTAACTGACTATGCAGTGCATATCGTTTCTGAACGATTGCTGTTCAGAAAGACATTCAGCAAGCTACTCGGCACACTTTACGCCAACGTTGTCAGCGTCGAGAATGCGCACGGTGATGCTGAGATCACGGACATATTTGCAACAACCGATGGTGTGGTATTGTTTGTCTGCGACGCACGGTCTGTTGATGGCATCATCGAGTGTTTACTGCAGGTGTTAACCGTGCAACCGGCAAGGAGTATTCGCCTGGACAATCAGCCTGAACAATTCATGAAACGCCTGATTCTTCCACCAGAATCTTATTCTGTATTGAATCATGTGCAGGAGCTGATCGCAGCCCGGCGCAATACAGGTCGTATTTCCGACTGAGCAGGATTTGCTACAGGAAAAGGGAATGCTGAAGAATTTGGTGGCTTCAGTAGAGTCGACAACTGGCGCGCAAACGGTTTGTCGAGCAGACAAGATCCCCTCCCGTTCCTTCTGCCGCTCGGCAAACTGGACGTGCAGTTGTCCTGCATCCCGGCATTCTCTTGGATTGTCATGCCTTCGCCCACAGAAAGTCACGCGTTTTCTCAGTCAGTTGAATGAACTCCAGAGAATCGTACAGGTACTCATCAGGATAGCGTTTGGTTCCATCCGCTCTGGAAATCGGTATTAGTGTCTGAGCATATCCTGCCATGCCTCCACCACCATAACCATTGCCAAAGTATCAAGCTCGCAGTAGCGCAACAGTCCCTCTGTTAGCGCAATGCGTTCATTCGATTGCATGTCGATCTGCTGAAGATGTGCATAGGCCGCCATGGCAGCACCACCGTCGGCTATCTTTTGTGCATCTGAGAGGTGCGCTTCTGACAGCTGTTCTTCACCTTCGAACAGTGGGGGCAGGGATGCGTAGGGGTCCTGCACAACGCCCTGTTCAACGGCAACCCACTGCTTGTTAGTGAAATTCAAGCTCGGTATGCCTCTATCGCTTCCATAGGTAGGCGCACTGTACTTGTCTTGTAGAAAGGTTGATGTTTGCAGCACTGCTGGTAAAAGGGCTTTCAGAGAATTTGACCCGCCGGTTAGTGGGTGATAGAAGTACAGAAGGTTCAGTCTATGCAAATCCACCATATTGCGATTCCCAACCCGGGCGTCAGTGCCGGAAGTCTGTGTCAGGCTGTTGATGAAGGTGAGTAGTTCTCCAGTTTCTGCCGGATTGGTTAGCGGGTTTTCTTGCAGTTGTCTGGCCAGTCCAAGCAATACGGTGTTCTCATGATTGTGGAACCGGAATACCGTGCCGTTGTCGTGCTTAAGCTCGTTTTTAAGTGCGCGCAAGAATGCAAGGCTTGGCAGTAAGCCGGGGGTCGATTCAAGGAACTCGCCACTATGCTCAACCCTACCATTCTCGTGTAGCTCATGATGAGAGAACTGGAAAGCCACAGTTTCATACGGTTTAAGATTACGTGTAAAGGGGATCGCTGGAGCGGCAGTTTCGAAATCGATGAAATGGAGCGGGTAGGTCCAGCGATTCATCTCCGCTGCAAGTCCTTCTCGATCTAGATACGGCGAGTTGTCATTGTTGCGTACCTTGTTAATCTGCATCCATTGTCGTTCTGAAGTTGTCAGGCCGGGTGTGTCGCTGGATTTGACAGGAATATCGTCAGTGGTGAGGGTATTGAGGTCTAGCTTGTCCTTAGCCATCAGTTTGTCAGCTGATCGCAGGTTCCATATATCGAAAGCAGTGGGTTTTAGAAAATCTTCGTTTTTCCACTGACGAACTGTCTCCCAGCACTCGCGATATCCGCTGAGCAGGCCGTCTTGACGTTCTTTGTCGGATGCAGAAAACTGACAAGCGCGGCAATGCTTTCCAAGTGCGCCTTGCTCTCGAGTACCTTTCTGAACTATCTGGTCCAGATGCTTGATTTGCTCCTCGAAACTACGACCGTCATATTTTGCCTTGGTGTGGATCCAGTGAACAGCATCATCAACATTCATGGATACCAGTAGCGGGGTAGCAAGATCTGCTTTGCTGATCGTTGGATCTACAGAAACGAAAAAGCGACCGTTGTTTTGTCTTACTATTTTGAATTTCGAGTTGAGTCCATCGGTTTGTGCTACTTGTGTCTTGTTCACCAATTGCAAATGACAGGCAATAGTATGATCAGGAAAGGCACTTTTTAATACGAACTTCTGGAACGCCACGTCTATTAGATAGGGTTCCCATTCACCGATTAGACCATTGTTGTTCTTCTTCATGAAATTCGGGTAGGCAGGATCGATTGATTTTGCCTTTACTTCATACAAGTCAAAATGTTTCCCTGTCTTGACCAGTAAGTCGATACGGATCAGTAAATTTTCGTACTCGATGGCAGGTTCAAACAGTGTCACTGAATCTGCTTGAAGTTCTTTGTATGTTTGAGCCACCGCACTTTGCGTATCCAGAGTTTCTATATCGATACCTGCAGGCTGATAGCACTTGGCCAATTCACCCACCTGATAGCCGCCTTCTGCAAGCGCTGCCATGAAGGTATCGGTCGAACGGTTGTCGACATAGGCGGGTAATGCGGAATAGTAGAGCTTTGTTGGACACTCAAGCCCCGTTTTAAAGCGGGACTTGGTCAGGTGTCGGGAGGGGACGGAAGGTTTCGTAGGCATATAACGAGCTGCTCAGTTTCAGGGGGAGGCAGAATACGATTTCATAAACGCTAGTACAACGCATTGTCCCAATCAATCGTCACTTGTATTGCGTCAACCCCATTGGATCGAGGCCCTTATGGTACTTACTGAATAGTGATTCTACGACGGTTTCGTTATCGCCCTTGTAGCGGTTAAAGCATATGTAGCTGAACGTCGTAGATTCTTGATTTTCAGACAGTATCGTCCATTCGGCGAGAAAAGACTCTAGCTGAAGGGGACCACGCGAAAACTGACATTGTCAGATAGAGTCTGAACGTCTACCTCTCTTTCATTATGATAATGACTTGCTTCCGTGGAAAATAGTTGCGACGCGAGTGACAGTTATAGGATCATTCAATCAAGGCTATGCCGTTTGTTCATATGCAAGCCAGGAATGTCATTTTATTTTGATCATCTTGGAATCAGTTTGATCCTTGTGGTTTTCATCACACTCACATCAGTTGGATCGTCTCAAGGCTGCCTTGTCCACGCTTTTCATCAGATCGGTGGAGCAGGCAAAAATCCCAGTGTAGTTTTCCATAGACATCAGGAACTGATTTACCAGATCGAATTCGTGGTCTTTTTCGACTTCCTTACGCGCGGACAGGTAAGAATGCACTTTATCGAAAATCAGCACAGTGCCGTCCCCTTTCGCTTCGGCAAATGCATTGGCAACAGCTTGGTCGGATTCACCGACATACTTTCCTTTGATGTCAGAAAGGGTCTGGACATAGCGGGTACATCTAGCGGCTCTCACGCAGCGCTGTTGGCTTTCAGGAATGGCTACGTGCTGACAGATGCACGCAGAGCCATGATCCAGTGGTCATGCAGGAATGTGAATTGCCTAGTGGTAGTATTTGAAGTACTTTGTCACTAACTGTCATATATGACAGCTAAAAGCCATTTGAATGTCAAATATGACAATTAAATTGAATTCTATCAATGCAAATCGAGCTCTTGGAGCGTTGGGAGCGAACATCAAGACGGCCCGCTCCAAGCGGCGTATTTCCGTCAAGAGCTTCGCAGAGCGGATTGGTGTGTCCGAAAGCACTGTCATACGGTTAGAAAAGGGCGATAGTGGCGTCAGTCTGGGCACCTTGGCAATGGCGTGTCTCGTGCTTGGGGAAATTGAACGGATTTCAGACTTTCTAGATTCGGGTTCTGACGAAACTGGATTGCTTCTCGACCAGGAATTACTACCGAAGCGGATTGATCGAAAACGTGGATCAAGCGCGTCAATTGCGAACAAGGGCGATGATCCAGCCTCAGGTGAAGATGATGCTGAAGGGATCGGCTTCTGATGCCTGAAGCCATAGTCGCCATCGGCGAAGGCAAGCGCGTTGTTGGTCGTTTACGTTTCGAAGCTGATACTCGACGTCAGCATTCGCAATTCGAGTACGCTGAGCAATGGTTGGCTGCTCCAGATTGTTTTGCACTTTAGCCGCCGCTGCCCTTGCGTGTGGGAGGCTATTTCAGCACCGGTAAGCGTGACAAGCGCACGGCTCTGAGTGGATGTTTTACTGATGCTGCTCCGGATTCCTGGGGGCGAGCGCTTATGTCCAGAGCATTGGGAGGCGGTCTCACAGAATTCGATTATCTGGTGCTGTCCGATGATCGCACTCGGCAAGGTGCGCTTCGTTTTCTGAATGACAATATGGAGCCGTTGTCGAATCTTGCCCCGCCTATTCCACGTTTGGTGGACCTGTCGTACTTGCGCAAGCTAACGATGCGATTCGAAAATGATCCGGCTGGAGTTGAGGAGGAGGCCCGGGATCTTGCTGGAATAGCCGGTTCGCTGGGTGGTGCGCGTCCAAAAGCCAATGTGGTGGGAGATGGGCATCTCTGGATCGCCAAGTTCACGTCAGCGAAAGATACAAAGCCTGTAGAGCGGGTTGAAGTAGCGACCCTCAAACTGGCAACTCTTTGTGGATTACGCGCCTCTCATGCCAGGCTGGAATTGATTGATAGTGACAGTCCGATAGCGCTCATTCGTCGATTTGATCGCCGTGGTAAAACACGCATACCCTATATGTCTGCCCGAACCGCGCTGGACTGGAAAAGCGACGAAAATGGCTTTTATTCGGACATTGCTGAATTGATTCGACAGATCTCCAGCAAACCCGTTGAAGATCTACACGAGCTCTGGCGTCGGATTGTATTTACGATTCTTGTCTCGAATACAGACGATCATCTAAAGAATCACGGGTTTGTATACGCAGGTAATAATCAATGGCGGCTGTCACCCGCATTTGACATCAACCCGTCGCCATCTCGCCACAGGATACCAGAAACAGGGATCATTCAAGGCGGCGCTTTCGATGCATCGCTGGACATCGCCATTGAAGCTTGCGAGTTTTTTGATCTGGTATCTTCAGAGGCGAGACAGCAGGCAAATTCGATTGCCAAGACCATTGCTGGAAATTGGAAAGAAGCTTTGCGTGCTGAGGGAGCAACGGTTGTTGATGTGAAGAACTATACGGCTGCGTTTGAGCATGCAGATGCTGTGAAGGCCTTGAGCTTAACATGGTAGAAACGCTCATTGCAGATCATAAGTAGTACAACCGTAGTGTATGAGGCGTATTTCTGTACAAGTAGTACTATGTTAGCCTCAAAAACACCTGCAAAAGCCAAAAGGACACTCGCTGATAATAATCAAAGGCAACTTTGGTCGAGAAGGTTTCCTGCTTCCAAAACACCAATGCGTGATGAAATAAACAGAAGCACGCTCGAAAAATTGTTAGCCTACAACCTCAACATGACGAAAGGCCTGACGTGCCTGCCAACCTGCCCATTGGGTAAGGTGGTTGCTGAACAAGCAATGTGGCTCTTGAACACAAGAGCAACCTAGTAATGCGTCTGGCCTCCATTAACGGAGGTTTTTTTATGTCTGCAATTATCTATAACGAGCTTGGGGGTTACCCATGCCGGTAATATTTTTTGCCTGGGTCGGATGAGCCCAATGAGTTCATCCAGCGTTTCAAGGACGCATCGCTGCAGGAGCTAATCGACGCCTATAACGAGGACTTACCCAAACGTGGTTGGGTGTCAGCCCGAGGCAGGTTTCTGGCTGCTCTGGGTGCCGAGTTCAGGCGGCGTTCGGTGGATAGCAGCCTGATTGAAAGCAAAGGAGGTACGGGGCTGACGTTGGCTTTTGAAGCTGCCTACGATGAAGCAAATGACCGGTTAGTGCCGGCAACTGAATTACTATAATTTGGTTTGTGATCATCAGTGCTGTAACACGGTTTGAGTGAACGTGTGAGTATGCGAAGTTGGTTTGCGGTACAGCTGGGTATAAAGACCTCAGCTGCTCCTCAAATAATTCTTGGTCTATTACATAAAGCCAATTTTACGCGCAGGTTCGCTCTGCCTGAATTGCGCTTCAGCCATGAGGGCCGCATGCAGTGCCTCAATGGTGCGTGATTCTGGATTGTGATGGTATTGGTGTAGCACGACGGTAAAGTCCTCAGTTGCCAGCGCCTTGTCTGGCAAAGTAAGGCCTGCTGTCTGGATCTCCTGAAGCGTTGAATTAATGCCTACAAAGGCCTGCACAGGTGTGAGTTAGCGCACTGGTTTGCGCTGCGCGCAGATAGTCAAGCTTGACCTCATAGTCGAATCGCCGCAGAGCTGCTTCATCCACACTGGTCATCAGATTGGTGAAGCAAACCAGGTTGCCATTAATGTTTTCCATAGACACCAGGAACTGGTTGGCCAGATCCACTTGGTGGCTTCGCTCTGCTTGACCACGGCTACGCAGTTATGAGTCCACTCCATCAAAGATAAGCACACCACCTTCCCGCTTTGCCTGAGCAAATGCGCCTGCAACCGCTTTTTCGGATTCACCCACGTAAGCGCTTTTGATATCAGATTGAGCCTTGATCAGGGCAGGGACGCCGAGCACCTTGGCAAGGTTGAATGCCGAGGCATTTTTTCCAGTGCCCGGTGGGCCGTACAGGCAAAGCCAGGCTGCGTGTTTTGGATTCAGCTTGCTGGCAAGCTCTGCCAGATCTTTATCGGCGTTCAACATGGCAAAGTCGTACGGTGCACTATTTAGATTTCCCGGCGGTTGGCTAAGTGTCCGAAGTTGCAGATTAGATAGTTCTCTATATCCTGCAAGCGGGACTTGTCGCCTCGGGTTATTGAAGCCACATAGAGTTTGGCACCGTTCTGAAGGCTACCCTCGATCCAGTGGCGATATCCAGAGTTGTAGCGCCCAGACACCATCTTGCCCTACAGCGCACGCCTTGATCCACCAAAGTAGGTGCGCGCTATACCCTAGTAAAAGGGTTTATCGTTCCATTCATGCAAGTAGATAATGTGGCTGTGGTCCTGTGCTTCCTCGTAAGTCTTGCATTAAGTCCAGGTAAGTGTGAATTGGTCCTGTTCCCTGGCAGTCGCAGGTTCAGGCGCAGGCTCGTCGTCGTAGAAAACTGTTTCGGGCTGCAAGCTATTGAGCTCTTGCAAATTGATTTGCTCATCAATTGGCTGACTAGCCACAGGTGCACCGTCCAGCTGCTCCAGTGAAATCAGCATGGGCCTAACTGATTTTTCACTTTGCAAATCACTAGCCTGCTTGACAGTCGTTACTATTTGCGCGAGCACACCAACCATCTATCGATGGGTAGTGAATTTCATGTACACGCGTACCGTAAAGCTCAGGGTAACCTTGCTGAATGCGGTCCCTGATTTCTGTAGATGTCAATGGTTCGCCTGCTTCACGCAGGATTTCTCTGATGGCTGCTATCATTCCCATATGCTTGTTCTCCGTTTTAAATTTATAGTTATGTTTGCTGTTACACCTATACAGCCTTGTGAAGGGAAGCGATCCTTCGGTTCCAGAAAGAGCAGTTCAAAAAATATCTTCTCATTCTTCACAATCGCAACACAGGTGTTCAGGTGAGGCGACAGTCTGGGGGTGTGATGCGTAAACTCTTTACGTCAATTGACGCTTTTTCCCTCGCCTGTACCTTTGCAAATCGATCTGTGCAATCTCACACATTTCGAACTACGGTTCGTTATTTGCCCATCCTCAATGCAACAACCAATCAGGGCTGAGTGGACGCCTGATCAGTCCCCTCTGATAAGACATAGCGTCCTCTTTGACTTGCATCTTGAAAATGCCTAAAGAGCGGTTCGCGTCAGAGTTTAAGGACCGGCAAGCAAAACGCAGCACAGAACACGAGGAACAACAACACAGATTTCATCTGATTCACAAAACCGGTTGATTTCCGACGATCGTAACAAGGCAACGAAACTCACTTACGCATTGAGTGCCCACTTTAGTGGCCATCCTCATGAACGGAATACTTCATCTCGCTAGAACAGGTGCAAATCCAGCCCTCATCGGTGTTTGACTAACGATGACATCATCAGCCAGGCTGTTCAGTTGTGCCCGTCGCCATGCATCGACGATCGTGTGCCCTGCTTGCGATAGAGGCCAACGTTCTTGCCCATCCACATGCCGCGTGCAAGCCCATCGAGATTCATAGCAATGGGCGGCTCGCCGATTCCAGAATACGCGCCATGGCTGACACGCTAACGCTGAACAACAGCGACACTATCAAGGGCGTCAACGCGAAAAGAAACGCATCAGTATTCTGCTGTACTTGGCTTGACTGCTGACTGCCAGACAGAGCAAACAACGTCACCGAGTCAGTATCAGTGCTCAAACGAACAACGTCTCCAGTCTCGCATTGCCAAGGAGAACGACTAGATAGCGCGGAAGAGCTGGCTGTATGGCTTTGAAATTTCACCATCGTCGCAAATAGCTAGTATGATTGCTAGGTAATTCGACTACGAGGCTAGGTGCAAGTATTGAGACTATGCTCAACCACGCATTGCCAGATTTTTGCATCCATCGAATATGGATATAGTTGACCAGCAGACACGTTCACGGATGATGGCTGGCATTCGTGGAAAGAATACAACTCCGGAGTTGCTTGTAAGGCGGTGGCTGCACAGGAATGGTTACCGCTTTCGCCTTCATGCGAAAGACCTTCCTGGTAAGCCCGATCTGGTTTTGCGGAAGTGGAACGCCGCGGTTTTTGTGCATGGTTGTTTCTGGCATCGTCACGAGAACTGCAAGCTGGCATCTAATCCGAAGTCGAGGGTGGAATTCTGGAATACGAAATTCGAACAGAATATTGTTAGGGACAAGGCCAGTCACACTGCGCTTGTAAATGATGAGTGGCGCGTGGCGACGGTATGGGAATGCACGCTGAAAAAACCAATCGCTGGGCAAACACTAGAGGAGTTGTGTTCTTGGTTAAGGGGTGACGAACAGCTTTTCGATAGCTCCTCGGGGTGGAATGATTTAGTTGGCTAACGTCTACAAGTGTCAAGTAGCGGATCAAACGTAGGTGAATGGTTGTGGTAACAGAGACCAAAGTTTCACGTCTGCTGCTCGAACTGGCGTGGGCAAAAAAAATGTCTAGAAATCATATTTTGTGACGGACATTATTTAGGGCCCTGAGATTGTTTTGATGTAGGTATTTGCGTGCCAAAATTTCACCAAGCGCAAGACTCTTTAAATCACAAAAACGGTTAGTTAGCCGTCATTTTTTAAGTAGTTTAAATTTTAATATTGAAAAATACCGTATATATTAACAGTATATGTGGACTATTGAGGTAATTTGAATTCAAAGATGTGTATAAATTGCGGAGACACATCAAATTTCCTAGATTGATCTAATTCCTGGGAACTTCTGATATCATGATATCAACGACTCCCAGAACTATGAAAATGCCCAAGACCATTCTATTGCGAGATTTGCCGGATTCCTTTTTTGACTGGATGGATCTGAACCTGCCAACTGGCACGTCGCGTAACGCGTTCATAAACCACATTCTGACCCGCGAGGCAGGACGCACCAATTTTCAGAGCGACCTGTTTGCAGTAGCCAGTGAGCCGAGTAAGGTCTATGGGAATTTGCCCTTTAAATTCATTGATTTATTTGCAGGTGTTGGCGGATTCCGTTGTGGAATGACTGCAGTGGGAGGGCAATGCGTATTTACAAGTGAATGGGACAAATATTCTGCCAAAACCTATCAGACCTGGTACAGCGATGATCATGTGCACTCAGGTGATATTCGAGAGGTAGACGCAAAGTCAGATATTCCTAACCACGATATCCTTTGCGCAGGCTTTCCCTGCCAGCCATTCTCGCTGGCAGGTGTTTCCAAGAAGCAATCGCTCGGTAGGGCGCATGGCTTTGATGACGAGAAGCAAGGCAACCTCTTTTTTTCGATATTGGATATTGTCGACGCCAAACGGCCTCCAGTTTTATTCCTTGAGAATGTTAAAAATCTCAAGTCCCATGATAAGGGTAATACGTGGAAGGTAATTACCAAGTGCCTGAACGATAGAAATTACAGCGTTCACACCAAGATTATTGATGCAAGACAATGGGTGCCGCAACACCGCGAGCGGATTTTTATTGTCTGTTTCGACAACACTGTTTTCGACCATATTGACCGGGATATATTCTCGTTTCCGGAGAAACCATTGACTGATGATCCAGATCTTGGCTCAATACTGGTGACGAAGGCCCCCGACCCGAAATACATGCTTTCCGACAAATTATGGACATACCTCCAGAATTACGCCGAGAAACATCGACTGAAAGGCAATGGGTTTGGGTATGGGCTGTTTGGTAAGAATGATGTTGCCCGTACGCTTAGCGCCAGATACCACAAAGACGGTTCTGAAATATTGATCAAGCAACCCAGATGGAGGAATCCAAGAAGACTGACTCCGGATGAGGCTCGCCAATTGATGGGATTTACTGATCGATTTGCTCAAATGTTTGGCCATGAAAATGGATTCCCCCAGGTAGTTTCCGACACGCAGGCATATCGTCAGTTTGGAAATGCAGTTGTCCCACTCGCAGTCGAGGCAGTTGCGCGCAGCATTGTCGATGTCATGGTGATGAGACTCATGATAAACAACGAATGTCTACTCAAGGGACGAGCATTCAAGGGGGAAAATGCCAAGACTAAAAAATTGAATTTAGATACGACTGTTCTAGCTAAGACATCACTCCCCGCCGAACTGGCAATGGAAGTGTGATGTCTAGTCGTCTGGTGCAGCGTGAATGCCCATCAATCTGCATCTACGCTGATCACGTGAAGGTTCTGCGGTTAAAGATATACTATTTCTGACCTCTCGTACAAAGTAGGAGCTGCCCGGTAGATGTTATTCAGACGCCACTGAGTTCTGCGCTTGTTTCGCTTTGAATCAACCTCGCTATACTTTGGCGCAGGATCGAGAAAAATTGTCCCTGCATGAATGGCTTTGATCAAGTCCTCTACTGTCGACCTGAAGCACCAAAGTACTTCACTTCCAAACTTCACGCGTTTCAGAAAACCCGCGCTGATTTCATCAGGAACCTCGTTCTCAGTTACTGTTGCGGGAATATACACTACCTCATTGTGCTTTGCTCCCCATCTGTTCATCAAATGTTCAATCGACCAGCTCGCAGCAGTATTACCTTCTTCATCCTCCAGCACTAGTGACATTGCGTTCATTTGCTTTGCGAAGGGAATGTCCGGATCGTAAAGCCTTAAAACGATTTCACTACTATTTCTTGAGATCGGAAAACATACGATTTTCAAAGTCAATCCCGTTTTGCTATTTTTCACATTGGCTCTGTGAATTCCAGTCAATCGATAACCCTGTCCACTCAAATATCCATAGCTTGTCATGAACTTCGCGTAGTTCTCTCGGTAAAGACCTCCATCTGCTTCCGTGGTTATCAGCGATAGTTTTTTGGTAGAAAAACACTTCAGCTCTATTCCATAGATGTCGCCGTCATGATTTGAATTCGGTTTGATATCACAAGCATGTTCAAGAGTGTAGCCATGGACTTGTGTACCATTGAAGGGCACGGTGCCGCCATTCTGATCAAGTCTACAGCCTTTGAGTGATCTGTCCGATATTCGGCTTGACAGCAGGTTTGCGAGCCGAGCTGTATTGCTTTCTAGTCCATCATCGATAATGAGATACTTGCAGATCTTGGATCTCTGATAAAAGTCTAGTCTTTCGAATTCGTCAGTGAATGATGTTCCTGGATTTACCAGCATCACTGCTACCGCTACACCGGTCGACGTGGCTCCAATGAAAAGATAGCGCGGAAGAAGATCATCAGATTTGGTGTATTCAATAGACAATGATCTTGGCATTTCCCCTTTTTCTGTCTGAAAACCAGATAGTCTCGTTTCAGGGTATTGATGATAGGTGATTGCTTTGCATTGTTTGACCCTCTCCAGTTTTTCGTCGAGGTTGACCCAGTAGAAATTATTGAATATAGCCTGTGGAATCGTCCTTCCCGGAGATGATCTGCGCTTGGTTTCGCTTTTGCTAGCGTCGCGATCGTCGAATGTCAAATCAAAGACAGAATTCAAAACGCTGACGTCATGATGAAAGTAAATTTGATTCTTGTCGTTGTTGTTCTTAGCCAGTTTTTTTGCTAATGCGATTGAGCAACCATGTTTCTTTAAAACAAAAGCGACATCAGCAGTAGAATTAATTCCCGTAAAGTCAAACTGATTAAAAATTGTCACAAAATCCAGAAATATCTTAGGGGTATTTGTGTATAGCACATGTGCTGGTGTAAAACTATTGATTTGCCAACATGAGAGTGCATTCTCATGTCAGCTTATGTGAGTGACTGTGCTCTGATCACCGCCTCTTCGTGGCACGCTAGGAACACCAAGGCAGGACTGCACAACTACACGAGTTTCGTGCGCCTCGGCGTGCCAAAGAAAGTGATTTTGCATAAGTAGTGTCGGATCCGGGTTCGCACTGGGGGCGCCTCTAGCTCGGATCATTCAGTGCGCCGTGGAAAGGTAGCACTCTTCAGCGGATGAAAATCCCACTCGACAAGGGTCGTTCAAGTCGGTAGCAGTCGGGACAGTCAGCAGGATGTTGGCTGAACAGCTTCCCGATGTCAAAGGGTCCTTTTGGGACTCAGCGAGTAAGCAGGCCGTAACGAGTAGTGAACGTTGAGCAGGCCTCGAAAAGGGTAATGCGGAAGCCGACTCCCCTGAATTTGGAGGAAGGCCGCCGCCGCTGGTGAATGAGAACGACAGATGTAGCCAACGGTTCCGCCGGGGTAGTGACGATGGCAAGGATACAAACGGAGAGTGTGTGCAACACGGGAAGTCTCATGGGGCAGGTTGGAGGTAGCTGGCGCAATCACGTTGTCTTCTCACTAACCGGCGAACCCGATAGCGTCTGAAGGCGCCACTCGTGCAACTGATCCATGGTCTCACTGAACCGTGGAACCAGATCTCGCGCTCAAAGATGAATGTACTGTCGAGTCGTGTCTAGATTCTGATGTCCCGCCAAGGTTGCAATCTCATGTAGATCCCAACCCGCGCGTGCCAGATCTGTCAGGCACAGATGGCGTAGCGTGTGCGTGGAGAATGCTGGTACTTCGGCACGCAGAGCAATCGATCTCACGACTTTGGACCATGTCCACATACTGATCGGTGCTGCATAGTTGCGTGGCGACTCGGACAGGAACAACCGCGCGCGAGTGCTGGATAACTTTTGATGATGCTTCAAATAGCTGCGTAATAGCTCTCCAGAATCGCTTGAATACGGTAGTACTCGCTCGCGTCGACTCTTGGTTGTTTCCGCTCGTATCCACAGCAGACGATGAGCTGGATCGATATCATCGCTACGTAGTTGGCAGAGTTCTACACGCCGAAGTGCAGCATCATAAGCCAATGTGAACATGCAGCGATTGCGCGGTGACTCTCCGGCGACTATCGCTAACACAAAGGACCACTGTTCTTCTGAGGGCACCCAAGGGAGCTTGTGCAACTTGAGAATGAGTGGTCTCTCTGAACATTTACCAGATCGCGTCGACCGAAAGTAACGACCACGACTTACAGGGTTGGTTCGGATGAAACCATCCTCGACGAGAAAGTCAAAGAACAATCGAACGGCTGTGATCCGTAGTTGCAATTTTGCGTTCGAAAGGCGCGCTCCAGAATCAATGCGAACTACATCTGCGCCCTCATGGCGGGGCTGAGATCTAAGTTCTCCAAGATACTGAGCGATCGAATCTCTCGTCGTACTTCGAACTTCTAAGGATCGCTTCTGGCAGAAAACAAGAAACCCTTCAACTGCTCGAGCATAGGCAATAAGTGTGTTGTTTGCTAAACCGAATACGATATAGTTTTTGATCCAACGCCGAGCATCGTGGTCTGCAGCAACGAAAGGGAAGCGTATTCAAACTGATTCCGCACAGGTCGAGCCAGAAGTCGTGGTCATGGGTTTTCTCCGTTCGCGTGTGTGTCCCTCGCAAGCTAGCAGTAAACCTAATTCCAAATAACATGCCTTGAACTAAACCGCTGCGCGGCGCTTTAAAACCCGACACATTGTGTCTGTAACTGTACTTCCAGCATTCATCGGTATTTAACTGTTCATAGGTCGCTTTTGGCCT
>ENA-ORXR01002849-ORXR01002849.1-marine-metagenome-genome-assembly--contig:-NODE-2849-length-16049-cov-3.011771_pt1 | contig 16049 bp, 14 predicted proteins | sample MGYA00237866_ERZ511479 | MGnify/ENA metagenome assembly ERZ511479 | reverse complement strand
TATCAGATGCTTTAAACTCCGACCCATTGACTGTCGCAGTGTCCAGTTTCTTAATGCGGCGACCACCCATGGCGCGCATTGGCACCGTTCCCATTAACACTTTAATATTGTCATGCTTAACGCTGGCGGCTAGTGAATCAGAAACAGAACTTCGCGCTTCTAACAAAGTAACCTGTGCTCCCGCTTCAGCCATTTCAGTGGCCACTTTATAAGCCGAGTCATTGTTTGTTGCAACAGCGATATACTGGCCAGGCAGCAAGCCGTAGCGATTTAAATAAGTGCGTCCAGCATTGGCGGTCATAATGCCGGGTCGATCATTATTGCCGAAAGCGAGGTGGCGTTCCATTGCGCCCGTCGCCAGAATCGTTTGCTCCGCACGAATCGTCCAAAAACGATGGCGCGGCTGACTGACATCTGCATGCATTAAATGATCAGTGACATTCTCAAGCAGTCCCGCAACACCACTGTCATAGAGTCCAAAGGCTTGGGTGCGTTTCATGATACGAACGCCAGCGGTTTCTAGTTCAGCAATCGAGGCTAGCCGCTTTGTTTCAGCATCGCTATCTGCTCGGTTTAGTAGATCACCACCTAGCTCAGCATCTTGCTCAACTAGCAAAACATCAAGCCCAGCTTGCGCTGAGTTTAAAGCAGCAGCCATTCCCGCAGGGCCAGCGCCGACCACTAACACATCGCAAAAAGCGTGTGCATGATCATACTTATCGGGGTCGGGTTCGCGTGAAGCGGTTCCCATGCCTGCGGCTTTGCGGATGATTTTTTCATACTGCATCCACAGGCCGGTGCCTTTTCCCCACTCAAGTGGTGGTAAGCCCATAAAAGTTTTGTAGTAGAAACCTGCTGAGAAAAAGCGTCCGAATAAGCTATTTATTGCACCAGTATCGTTACGGACATTGGGCCAAGCATTTTGACCGGTAGCTATCAGTCCTGAATGCAATGTTTGTTGGGTAGCTTTAACGTTAGGGTCACGGCGGTCGTCTTTACCAACCGTCAGGATCGCTCCAGACTCTTCAACACCTGCTGACATAATGCCGCGAGGGCGGTGGTATTTGAAGCTCCGGCTCAATACATACTGGTTGTTTGCCATCAGTGCTGAAGCTAGCGTATCACCTTCATAACCTTCAAAGGCCTTGCCATCCCAGCTAAACATAATCGGTTTATTGCGATCAATCCGGCCACCGCTCGGAAGTCTTTTGGCGGTCATTTGGAGGCCTCCAATGCTTGTGCATAGCCTTGATGAGCAGGTCGTACAGATTTTATTTCATGAGTCATTGTGTCGCGCTCGACCACCAGCCACATGCGGCAACCGGTGCCGTGGTGCCAGGTTTCTGATTGCACTCCTCTAATGTTTTCTCGCATAAAAACAGCATCATGCCATTCTTGTATAGGCGCATCTAACGCAGGGTATTTAATAGAAGCATCACTGCCATAGGAGAACTCGCTATGGTCACGAACGCCGCAAAATGGACAATTAATTCTAAGCATAGTCTTTCACCTTATCCGTGAAGCTTGGGGTCTGGCCCCGCGCCGCGTTCATCGATCATGACGCCGCGTTCGAAGCGCTTCAGGTCAAAATGTTGAATGATGGGGTCGGGTCGATCATTGGCAATTAAGTCGGCAAAGAACCAACCGGAGCCAGGGCTTGCTTTAAAGCCACCGTAGTTCCAACCTGCATTTAGGTAGAGATTGCTGATATCGGTTTTGCAGATAAACGGCGACCCGTCCATGGTCATGTCCATGACTCCGCCCCAGTGTCTTAATAATCTGACTCGTCCTAAGCAGGGCAAAATAGAGGTAGCCGCTTCACAGGAGTCTTGCACTGACGGTAAGTTGCCGCGCTGTGCATAAGACTTATACCAGTCAAGATCTGCACCAAATACCATGCCGCCTTTGTCAGATTGCGAGATATAGAAGTGAGCGCCGCCAACACCAAATACTACAACTTGATCAAGCAATGGTTTGAGTGGTTCTGATACGAAGGCTTGCAGTAGGTGGGATTCGATGGGCAGGTTGCCTTGACCAGCCATTTGCCAAAGTCGTGAAGTATTACCTGCAACGGCTAAACCAACTTTACCAGCTCTAATTTCGCCTTTGGCTGTCTGGATGCTGGTAACTTTGCCATTATCTCTGGTTATTCCAGTGACTTCGCAGTTCTGGATGATATCGACGCCCAGTGCATCAGCTGCTCGTGCATACCCCCATGCCACTGCGTCATGTCGTGCAGAACCGGCACGTTTTTGTACTGCTGCACCAAGTATTGGAAAGCGGGCATTGTCGTAATTCAGGTGAGGAACGTTTTGTTTCAGCTCATCCAGATCCCAGAGTTCTGCGTCCGAGCCGGTCAGGCTCATGATATTGTAACGTCGTGCCGCTGCGTCTCTGGCACCAGGGCTGTGAAATAGACTGACGTGAGAGCGTTGGCTGAACATAACGTTGTAGTTCAGCTCGTGGCTTAGTTCTTCCCACAGTTTCAGGGAAAATTCGTAGAATTCACGGTTACCCGGCATAAAGTAATTGGAACGAACGATGGTCGTGTTTCGTCCAGCATTACCGCCACCAATCCATCCCTTCTCAACAACGGCGATATTTTTTATACCGTGGTTTTTAGCGAGGTAATAGGCGGTCGCGAGACCGTGCAGACCTCCACCAACGATAACCACGTCATAGGCGGGTTTTAATTCCGGGTCACGCCATGCGCGCTCCCAACCCTTTTGGCCGAACAAGCCATTCTTGAAAACGCTCCATGCGGAGTAGCGAGTCATATCAAATCCTGCCTTTAATTAGCTGAGGGACAGCGCTTTTAGTGTCAGCCCACTGCTTAAGTTGGTGTGAGTGATAGGGTAATCTCATTGCTGGGGAACTATTTATTCCTAACTTTAGACTGCGGATAAGAAATAATAGAAAGGTACTTGACCGGCAACTCAACCAGCTTTTGCGGCCCATGCGGTGCATCCGCATCAAAAAACAACGAATCACCTGGCTCCATCAAAAACGTCTTATCCCCATGACGATATTCAACAGACCCTTCCAGAAAATACAGGTACTCAACCCCTTCATGCTGAAAGTCTGGAAACTCATCAGACTCATCACTCAAGATAATCATATAGGGCTCAACAACCACCCCACTGTCATTTGCTGCCAGATAACCAAGCAAATTGTATTGGTGCCCAGCACGAGTACCACGCCGCTCCATCTCAACACCTTCGCCGCTCTTAACCTGAACCGCCATGCGTTCTTCTTCAAACTTACGCATCAGGTAAGTAACAGGCACGCCAAGTGCATGAGCAAGTGATTGCAGCGTAGTTAGAGAAGGAGAAGTAAGACCATTCTCAATCTTAGATAGCATGCCCACCGAAAGTCCACAGCCCTCAGCAAGATCTGCCACAGTGATGCCAATCTGCTTACGCAAAGCGCGAACCTCACGTCCAATTGCAACTTCCAATCGGCGCTCATTATCACCACGAATCGCATGCGGGTTTTGTTTCAAAGAAACTTTGATAGCATCACTCATAATTTATGTCTCAATGAGAAGGAGGTGTCGGGTGCTTGCAAAAAGGCGCCTTCCGACGAAGGAGGCGAAGCCTGTTGCAAGCACCCGACACCTCCGCCCCATAACACTAATCTGGAAATGGCCCAGGCGAAGTATCCTTCCCATCATCATAATTGGCAAGATAATCAATCGCAATTTGCCTAAAGTTATCCAGCCCTTTATACGACCCAATCTCAGGTGGCAATGTGTTCAAAACGCGATGGAACCGCTTCGCCCACTTAGGCACCGTCGTCAAATCCCGCATGCTCAACATATAGCAACGAATCGGGAACAACATTCCGTTAGATCGCGGCAAACGCCAAAAGCTCTGTAGCTCAATCCTCAGAAATAACTTATCCGCCACATTCTCAGGCGTGATGTGCGTATTCTCTGGCCCCCACTGATGATAATGCTCAGGACTCGTATCAAGCCTGGGGTTGACTGTCATCGTCCAATTCAAGCGACGTGCAGGATTTGACTGTTGAATAGCTAATAAGTACTTCAAGGCGCGCTTAAAAATACCCTTTTCATGAGCTAATGGCACTGGTGCATGCCATTCAAAGAAATTCATCCCAATATCAAAATCAAGCGACCAATCGGCTTGGGTCGTTACCATTCCAGCGTCCATCCAAAGATTGCCGTCACGCTCATCTAGCACACAAAAATCACCCTGTGCCTGACGGGTAATGTACTCCAGCGGGCCATATGGCAGCGTAGTTTCATCACCAAAGACAAATTTCTGATCAATATTCATTGGACGATTAATCCAATGCCAGTTATCACCATCACGCGATAGTGAGAACAAGTCGGGATAGCCTTCAGCTTTACTAACCATCAACAATTCCAGAGTATCCCAACCAGCCAATGTCATGTGCGGTAGGCTTTGGCAACGTAAAGGATCTTCGTCCAGCACTAAAGCACGGTCATGCATCTCTGAAAGATAATGTTCGTCGACATCAATTGGCTGTTCAAAGGCAGTGCCTTTCTTACCGTCTTTATGCAGCTCCATATTGACCGCATACATATACTCATCGTTATCAAACGGGAAGGGCGCACGTAACACCGTTTCTGGTGAATTTTTAAAGGTAAAGTCATCACGAAAGGTTTCATCACGAAACTCAATCTTGCTTGCTGTGCTCATATCAAATTCCTTTCTGAATCATCTATCTATAACTAAACGCTTTCCGCAGAATCGCGACACACACGGCATAATTTTCTTGCCTGAAGCTTTCTCATCGTCATCTAGCCAATGATCTTCGTGCTGTACTTCGCCATCCACTTCAATCACATCGCTTTCACAATGCCCGCAAGCGCCACCACGACATAAGTAAGGAGCGTCAATACCTGCCGCTTCCATCGCTTCTAGCATCGATTGATTCTCACCAACCTCGATAGTTTTGCCACTAGCTTTCAACTCAAACGTAAACGGTTGTCCTGCAGGCGCTTTGGCGAAATGCTCATAGTGCACATGCGAGTCCGGCCAGCCATTGGCTTTAGCGCGTTCTAACACATGATTGATCATCGGCTCAGGGCCGCAAACGTAAACGTGTGTTCCAGCAGGTTGGCTGCTTAGCAAGCCATCAAAATCAATTTTTTGGCCTTCATCACCAATATAGCAATGCAAGCGATGACCAATACGCGCGCCTAACTCATCAATATAAGAGCCTAACTCGCGACTTCTGACGCCATAGTGCAGTTCAAAAGCACCGCCTCTGGCAATCATCTGAGCGGTTTGCGCTAAGAAAGGTGTGATACCAATACCACCTGCAATCATCAGCTGCTTGCCTGAGCGATTATCCAACGCGAATAAATTCGTCGGAGGACTAAGACGCATCTTCATGCCTTTGCTAACTTCGCGATGCATATACAGCGAACCACCACGACCTTCATCGTCACGACGAATACTGATTTGGTAGTCTGAAGTATCTAGAGGTGAGCTCATTAGAGAGTAGGGTGTGCGGCGAATTTGTTCACCATCCTGCATCTCAATGACTACGTGTGCCCCACCTGAAAAAGCGGGAAGCGGCGAACCGTCTGGTAGTTTAAAGTGGAAGCGCTTGATTAGTGAGTTTACTTCGACAACATCAGTCACGATGACGTCTAACATAGGGTTCACACTCATAGGAATTCCTCCACTTTTTCTGGAATGTCCGTCGGATCTTCGGCGTTGATATTCACTCCTTGGAAAGCGGCAAAACGACGCGAATAGTGATCACGCACTAACAACAAAAGTTCACAATGTGAGCAATTCGCTGGATTGGTGGTGACATCCTCAGTAAAACCTTTGCAGTGAACACATTGCATTCTTCGAGCTAGCGAGCCACGGTGCTGTGTTTGCATGCCTGCGTAATCCAAGCCTGCTTCCATCCCCGTTTTCATGGCTAAGCTGAGTAGCTGCTCGCTACCGGTTAGGTACAGCTGTGTGCCCATCTTTGAGCGTTCTAAGGAACGTCTTAATCGAGGAAGTGCGGAGTGAATGGTTGGTGCAATGAAAAGTCTTGGACATCCGAGTGCTTCTAAAGCCTCAGTGTGATCTTGCTCACCGCCAGGATTTGTATTGGTATAGTGTATTTCTGCCTTATCCCAAAAGCCATCTGGGACTTGTTTAGCCAGCTCGAGGATCACCGATCCTCCTGCGTCATCAGCAATGATCAGATGCGCATTGGCTTCAACAGGGCTTAGCGTGCCGTAAACCGGACGGCTCTTTATACTCGGTGGAATCTCCGAACTCATAGGATTACCTATCTATTTTGCCTATTTCTTTCTTGTTCTTAAATCTACCCAAAATTAAATCTGAGCCTCAAGTTTGAGGCTCAGAAATAACCGGAGGAAACTTACATTAACCTTTAGCTGTACGGCGTGACTTATCGGTGTCGTAGAACGGCATTGCTGCTGCTTCACAGTCGATTAGGCCAGTGCTGTTTTGTACTTGTAGCTTAGTGCCAGGCTTTGCACAGTTAACAGGCATACGTGCAATGGCTACGTTGTGCTTGTTCAATGAAGAATACATGCCGATAGTCGCAACACCGACTTTCTTACCGTCTTGCAGTAGTGGTGCGCCTTCTTCAGCAGGCTCAGTGCCGTCTAGCTTAAGACCGAAGATTTTGAAGCGCTCTTTGCCTTTTAAACGGTAATGCTCTTCTGCTCCACGGAAGCCAACTTTGCCTTCACTGACGGTGAAGTCTAGACCCAGCTCCCAAAGCGTGTCGCCCGTAACGTCATCTTCAAATGGATACATTTCAGAGTTGTCATAAGGGTAGAATAGTAGATAACTTTCAGTACGTAACCAGTCCAATGTGGTGAAGCGCGTCGGGATGATTCCCATTGAAGCGCCTTCAGCGACGATGGTGTCCCAAATGTCTGGAGCATCTTGCCCGCGACAGAAAATCTCATAACCACGCTCACCTGTGTAACCTGTTCGTGAAATCATCACAGGATGACCGAATAGGCGTGTTGGCATGTGAGCAAAGTAGTTTAAGTTACGAATGCCTTCAACATGCTTTTCAAGGAAGTCGACTGCAACAGGGCCTTGGAGTGAAATGTCATGTAGGTTGTCATCGAACTGAACTGATACATCGCGGCCTAGTGCTGCGCGTGTGAGTTGCTCGTGACCAGCACCAGAACCGTGAACCACTAGGAAGTTATTGGCCGACATGCGGTAGATTACGCAGTCATCAACAAACTTACCTGCGTCATTCAACATACAGGCGTATGAGGAGCGTCCTGGGGAGATTTTTTCAACGTTACGCGTTGTCGCACGATCGATTATGTGTGATGCGTGAGCACCGGTGATGTGTACTTTCTTTAGGCCTGATACGTCCATTACACCCGCTTTGGTGCGGATGGCTAGATACTCTTCTTCCTGATCTTTGTCGTAAGTCCAGGCGGTACCCATTCCGCTCCAGTCTTCTAGCTTTGAACCCATCGCGCGATGTCTGTCACCGAGGGCTGAAAAACGCCAGCTTGCTGTCATGATATTTCTCCTATTTAGGGTTTGGTTCCGCTATTTTCGCTTGGTATATTCAACGGCTCCTCCTCCTCGAATCATTGGTTCCCAATAATTCTTCTCGGGAAGTCGCCTTATGAATATCCCAACCAAAACTAGCTATTACCGTCTTAATATGTCGGTCAGTGGGTGGCTGGATTAGCAGTCCAGTGTGTTGTCGCGCTCCCACTGTGTCAGGTGACGGGAGTATTTGTTCCAGTCCTCTAGTTTTAGCTTTATGTAAGCCGAGCTGAACTCGTCGCCGAGCGCATCTTTTAAAGCTTGGTCTTTGTCGAAGTTTCGGATCGCGTCGAGTAAGTTTAGTGGAAGCTTTTTGACGTCACCGGCTAGCTCTGGGGTGGCGTACATGTCGATGTCCAGACGTTTGCCCGGATCGATTTTGTCCTTCATGCCGTGTAATCCAGCGGCCAGTGCGACTGACATAAGTAGATAAGGGTTGGCTGAGTTATCGGCTAGACGGAACTCGAAGCGGTCGTCATCCGGGATGCGGATCATGTGCGTACGGTTGTTGCCGCCATAGGTAACCGAACTTGGTGACCAGGTTGCGCCAGATAACGTGGGTGCGGCATTAATACGCTTGTAGGAGTTGACCGTTGGGTTGGTGATCGCAGCGAGTGCTTCACCGTGCTCAAGTAGTCCACCGATGAAGTTGTAAGCTGTTTTCGATAAGCCGAGTTCACCTTTTTTGTCTTGGAAGATGTTCTTCTTGCCTGCTTTGTCCCACATGGAAATGTGTACGTGACAACCGTTGCCCGTTAGCTCGGTGAATGGTTTAGGCATGAAGGTTGCGCGTAAGCCATGCTTTTCGGCAATTTCTTTAACCATAAACTTAAAGAAGCAAACCTGATCAGCCATGGTCAATGCATCGGTGAAGTCCCAGTTCATTTCAAACTGACCGTTAGAATCTTCATGGTCATTTTGATACGGCCCCCAGCCGAGTTCTGCCATGTGGTCACAGATTTCAGAGATCACGTCGTAGCGACGCATAACAGCTGATTGGTCGTAGCAAGGCTTTTCCTGAATGTCGCGATCATCCGATATCTCGGTACCATCTGCTGAGATCAGGTGGAATTCTGGCTCAACACCTGACTTCATTAACATGTCTTTTTCAGCAGCTTGCGCCATCAGTTTTTTCAGTACGTTACGCGGCGCTTGATCGACGGGTTTGCCATCCATCCAAGGATCGCCAGCTACCCAAGCGACTTCAGGTTTCCATGGAAGCTGGATCAAAGAAGACGTGTCTGGCATAACGAACATGTCAGGATGTGCTGGCGTGAGGTCTAGCCAAGCTGCAAATCCAGCGAAGCCTGCGCCACTTCTTTGCATGCCTAACGCCGCAGCGGCTGGCACTAATTTAGCGCGTTGATTACCGAATAAATCGGTGAAATTAAACAGAAAGTATTTAACGCCATTCTTCTTAGCGTATTCCGTTAGATCGAGATCTTTTGCCATCCCCGGTCTCCTCCATGGGTGTTGTGTTTATTTAATATAACACTCTTGCCTAAAGTGGCAAGCTGGTCAAATTGGTTGATATTTGTCGCTATAGATCCTTACCTTGCCCTGGTACCCAGCTGGTACCTGCCAGTGGCACACCTGCCATTGCCGCCGCCTCGACCGTCAAGGCGCAAAGATCTTCCGGCTCAAGGTTGTGCACGTGGTTCTTACCGCAGGCACGAGCAATAGTTTGTGCTTCTAGGGTCATAACCTTGAGGTAATTCGCTAGTTTGCGACCTGCTTTGACTGGGTCAAGGCGACTGGATAACTCAGGATCTTGTGTGGTAATTCCGGCAGGGTCACGTCCCAGATGCCAAGCATCGTATGCCCCCGCAGTGGTTCCTAATTTGTTGTACTCTTCCTCAAGTTCGGGATCGTTGTCGCCCATGGCAATTAAGGCTGCAGAGCCAACTGAAACTGCATCAGCACCCATTGCCAAAGCCTTGGCGACATCAGCACCATTGCGAATACCACCGGAAACAATCAGCTGCACTTTGCGGTGCATATCCAATTCCTGAAGCGCCTTCACCGCAGGGCGAATGCAAGCCAGTGTGGGTTGGCCAACGTGCTCGATGAATACGTTCTGCGTTGCCGCCGTTCCACCTTGCATGCCGTCTAGTACAATCACGTCTGCGCCCGCCTTAACCGCAAGTGCGACGTCATAGTAAGGACGCGCACCACCGATCTTTATGAAGATTGGCGTTTCCCAATTAGTGATTTCACGCAGCTCAAGAATCTTGATTTCAAGATCATCTGGGCCTGTCCAGTCAGGGTGACGACACGCCGAACGCTGGTCGATTCCTTTGGGGAGTGAACGCATCTTCGCAACACGATCAGTAATTTTTTGACCCAGTAGCATTCCGCCACCGCCAGGCTTGGCACCTTGGCCAACAACGATTTCAATCGCATCCGCTTTACGCAGATCGTCAGGGTTCATGCCGTAACGTGAAGGGAGGTATTGGTACACCAAGAGTTTGGAATGGCCGCGTTCTTCGACTGTCATACCACCGTCACCAGTCGTGGTTGAGGTGCCAGCTAAGTTAGCGCCGCGACCCAAGGCCTCTTTGGCTTGTCCCGACAGCGAGCCGAAACTCATTCCCGCAATCGTAATGGGAATCTTTAAGTGAATCGGCTTAGTCGCAAAGCGTGTTCCTAAAGTCACTTCCGTGCCACAGCGCTCACGGTAACCTTCTAGTGGGTAACGTGAAATCGATGCGCCCAAAAATAACAGGTCATCAAAATGCGGCAGGGCGCGTTTAGCACCGGCTCCGCGAATGTCATAAATACCCGTGGCAGCGGCACGGCGTATTTCAGAATTTGTATGCTCGTCTAAAGTCGCTGAGTAACGAGGCGTAACTTGTGGTGTTTTATGATCCATGATTAATACTCGTCAGCTTTGTCGATATCGAAGTTATACAGCGTTCTGGCAGAACCGTAGCGTTTGAAGTCTTTAGGATCTTTGTCCATGCCCGCACGTTGTAGCAGGTCAGTTAGGATCGCTAAGTTTTCAGGGGTCATTTCTTTTTCGATGCAATCGGCCCCCAGACTTTCAACCGAACCTGCAACAAACAACTTCGCTTCATAAATCGAGTCGCCGAGTGCTTCGCCTGCGTCACCACAAACGACTAAGTTGCCGATTTGCGCCATAAATGCGCTCATGTGGCCAACCGACCCACCAACCACAATATCCACACCCTTCATGGAAATTCCACAGCGCGAAGAGGCGTCGCCTTCAATTACCAATAAGCCACCGTGGGCTGTCGCACCAGCTGCCTGACTGGCATTGCCTTTAACACGAACCGTGCCGCTCATCATGTTCTCTGCACAACCAACACCGGTATGACCATTGATAGTAACATTCGCTCGTTGATTCATACCCGCGGTGTAAAAGCCAGTGTGGCCATCAATATTTACGTTAATTGGCGTTGTTAAACCGCAAGCAATCGCATGTTGGCCCATTGGGCTAGTGATCGTCCAATCCGTTTTTTCTATTTCAAACTGCAGCGTTTTATTGATGGTGCGAAGACCATCCGTTTGTAAATCTAGTGTGTTCAATGGATTCCCCCAGCAGTCTCTCTGCCCCAACTATAAACTGTGGCGGGTTTAGGTTCCCAGATCCGCGCGTTTTCAGCGCCAGGCAGTACCGCAATCGCGCGATATTCAGTCGCCATTGCTACCCAATCATCCGTTTCTGCCATGACCGCGTGCTTACAAGCAATCGGATCACGCACTACCGCGAAGCCGTCACGTGTACCGATACAGAAGGTGAAAAATCCATCCAGATCATCTAGCGCATCTTCCAAAGCATCTTTGAGTGAAACACCTTGGCGAAGCTTCCAGGTCAGGTATGCTGCCGCCACTTCACTGTCGTTCTCACTACCAAAGCTCACGCCTTTGCGTTTGAGTTCTTCTCGTAAGCGGTTGTGATTAGACAGTGAGCCGTTGTGGACTAAACAAAGGTCAGCACCAGTCGCAAAAGGATGTGAGCCTGCGGTGGTGACGGCGCTTTCTGTTGCCATACGCGTGTGACCAATCATGTGATGGCCTGATGCACCGGCAAGATTGAAGCGCTCATAGACGTCTTTGGGTAAGCCGGTTTCTTTGTAGATTTCAACCGTAGTGCCACTGCCAACAATGCGTACCTCGTCATATGACTCACGAAGCCAGCTGTCGACGGCTTGCTCGTTGGCATCGGTTATCAGGATGGCATGGGTATCATTTTGCTCGACGCGACTGCTAGCACTGAGTGAGCTAGCTAAGCTGTCTGACAATGACTGCCAGTTATATTCTTCAGAGTCGTGCGCAAGGGAGAATTTCACCTCGCCATCCGCTACCGGATCACGATAGATAGCAACGCCCGCTGAGTCTGGTCCACGGCTGGTCATTTCGATCAGCATGGGTTGGTAGAGCTCGCCGAGCTTTGAGTAAAGCGCTTCATTCTTAAGATAAAGACCTGCAATTCCGCACATGGCTTATAAATCCTTTAGTAATTTATGCGTCAGAAGTTATCACTAGTCAATTTTATTTTCAATAGATGAATTTAATTTTCTTCTCAGGAATAATTCTGGCGTAATGTTTTGCGTTTAGGTTTCTAAATAGCTTTCTTTAGAATCATCTAACGCGTCTTTCCATGGCGTGTGATGAGTCGGTGCCATCGTCCCCGTCAGCGCAGACTTATAGCCATTGTCACGGAACGTCATAATGTTTTTCTTCTTGTGCTTTTTCCACTCAAAGAACGCTTCATTAGCCCCCGATATATCAAACTCCGGGTAATCCGTCATCGCCATTAGCTGCATAGTGTAGTCACCCTGAAACTTGATTGAGGCATAATCGTCAGGTATCTCATCTTCCTTTGCTCGCCACTCATCAATGTCCTTAGCCATTGCTTCTTGGCTAGGGACTGAAAGCTTGCCCATGATTACATCACGCGCATACCAAGCCTGTGCATCGAACATGTTGAAGGTGTACCACTGGTCTTGCATGCCTAGGTACATCAGTTTTGGGTTGTGTTCCCAAACCACTCCGTTGTAAAGATTGACAGGGTACAGTCGATTATTAGTTTTGAGGCGCAGATCTTCTTCCATGAATGGGAAGTGATGAATGTAGCCGGTGCAAAGAATCACGGCATCAATTTTCTTGCTGCTGCCATCTTTGAAGTAAGCGGTGTCTTTGTCTAACTTGGTGAGTAGAGGAACCTCTTCCCAGTTGTCAGGCCAGTCATAGCCCATGGGAGCTGTTCTATGAGATACGGTTATAGACTTTGCACCATATTTCCAACATTGTGAACCTATGTCCTCGGCTGAGTAAGACGTACCAATCAGTAATAGGTCTTTGTCTTTAAACTCCATAGCATCACGAAAATCATGAGCATGCATGATGCGGCCGTTGAATGTATCCATGCCGTCAAACTCAGGAATGTTAGGTGTAGAGAAATGCCCGGATGCCACGATCACATGATCGAAAGTCTCTGAAACAACGGTGTCAGACTTAAGGTCTTTGACAGACACTGTAAACAGACCGCTGGTGTCGTCATAGGCGACGTTACGTACTGCATGGTTGAATTTGATCCAATCTCTAACACCCGCTTTCTTTACGCGTCCTTCAATATAGTCGAACAAGACAGCACGCGGTGGGTATGAGGCTATCGGCTTCCCAAAGTGTTCTTCAAATGAGTAATCTGCAAACTCTAGACCTTCTTTTGGGCCGTTCGACCAGAGATAGCGATACATGCTTCCATGCACCGGCTCACCATATTGATCGGTGCCGGTACGCCAAGTGTAATTCCACAAACCGCCCCAGTTGTCTTGCTTTTCGTAGCAGATAATTTCGGGTATTTCTTCGCCATTTTGTTTGGCTGATTGAAAGGCTCTGAGCTGAGCTAAACCGCTTGGACCTGCTCCGATAATTGCGACACGCTTCTGCATACTTCCTCCGGTAGATATTTTCGTCTAACTAAGCTGCTAGGGATTAATCGTTGTAATTTAGGTCTTACAGAAGATTATCAGTGGCGTAAATTAATGTATATGCTCACTAATTGCTTACTCATTTGTAGGTACTTTTTTAAAGAAATGAATCAAAGTTGACTCTCAGGAAAAATACTATTGTAAATTTATGCTAACTTATGGATACTGTTGTCAATTCAAAGCGTTTCTGGTTTCTGGAAGCGCCATGAGCACTTGGCTCGCAATGGGCTTTTCGACGATTCGAGTAACATAAGTTAAGGAGAGGATATGAAATCATTAAAGCTAAAATCTAAAGCGATATTGGCAGCGTGTGCAGTGAGTTTACTCGCCGCATCAACCAGCGTATCTGCTAAAGACAGCACCAAGCCAATCGTTATCCCGATTCACAACTGGTCTAGCCAAATTGTTATGGCACATGTTCTGGGTGGAATGTTCAAGAGCATGGGTAACAACGTTGAGTTTGTACCGGCTGATACGCAGGCGGTATACGAGTCTATCCGTAACGGTGACGTTACCATCTCACACGAAGTTTGGCAGTCCACGTTTGGTAAGTCGTTCTATAACGCGATGGCTAAAGGTGGTGTGATTGATGCAGGAACTCACGCAGCAACGACACTGGAAGAAATGGGTGTACCAAACTGGGTGATCGAAAAGAACTTATGCCCTGGCTTACCAAACTGGGAAGCGATGCTAAAAGAAGCTTGTTACAAGAACTTCGTAACACCTGATTCTGAAGGCAAAGGTCGTTGGTTAGAAGGTCCGCAAAGCTGGCACGGTGACCTGATGCCTGAGCGTCTGAAAGCTCTGGGTCTGGATAAGAACTGGACGATCAAATTCGCTGGTGGTGCTGACGCACTTTGGACTGAATTGGCTTCAGCGAAGAAAGAAGGCCGTGGTACAGTGGTATTTAACTGGACACCAAACTTTACCGATGCAGAAGGTTATACGTTCATCAAGTTCCCAGAGTATAAGCCTAACTGTCGCATTAAAGATGGTGGTGATGGCAAGTGTGGATCACCTGTAGGTTGGTTGAAGAAAGCGGCGAACTACAAGTTCCCGAAAACTCATCCTGCGGCTTACACAGCGTTCTCTAAGGTATCATTCACTACTAAACAAGTTGGTGAAATGGCAGCTTTGGTTGATATTGAAAAGCTGAGCCATGAGGATGCGGCTGCTAAATGGTTAGCTGCAAACGAAGATACCTGGAAAGCTTGGACTAAGTAAGTAGTTCGGTCTTATCTTGATGTAACGAACCCCTCTGGCTTAGTATCTGAGCAGAGGGGTTCTTTTTTAGGGCAAATTCGGGGAAGCAAATTCACATGTCATCACCAGCCAACACTTCAACATCAGGCGGTCCAGTTATTCGCTGTGATTCTGTTTATAAGATTTTTGGCGACAATGCTGAAAGCATGTTGAAAAAAGCCAATGGTGTTGTTGATGCCGCGAAATTTCATGAGGCTGGTTGCATTGTGGGGGTTAACAACGCCTCGTTTGAAGTACACAAAGGAGAGCTGTTGATCATCATGGGTTTGTCAGGTTCGGGTAAATCAACGCTTCTTCGTTGTATCTCAAGATTGACCGATGCAACGGCAGGAAATATTTACATCGACGGTGAAGACCTTATGTCGATGAACAATAAGAAACTGATCGAATTGCGCCGCAGTAAAATGGGCATGGTGTTTCAGAGTTTTGCATTATTGCCTCACAAGACGGTGCTGGAAAATATCGCTTTCCCATTGCAAGTAAAAGGCATCAGCACTAACGAAAGTATGCAGCGCGCTAAAGAGATGATCGACTTAGTCAGTCTCACAGGGCGTGAAAATTATTTTCCTCGCGAGCTTTCGGGAGGGCAGCAGCAGCGTGTCGGAATTGCACGTTCACTGGCCATAGAGCCGGATATCTGGTTTCTGGATGAGCCATTCTCTGCACTTGATCCATTGATCCGTAAAGAAATGCAGGATGAGTTTCTGCGTTTACAGAATTCCCTTAATAAAACGATTTTGTTTGTCACGCATGACTTTGATGAAGCGCTACGCCTAGCGGATCGTATCGCGATCATGAAAGATGGCATTATCGAGCAGCTCGATACGCCAGCTAATATCGTTCTCAATCCTGCCACTGAATATGTGCGTAAGTTTACCGAAGAAGTGCCTCGTGAAAGGGTGCTAAAAATTGAAACGGTAATGGATGACTTTGATCCTACTGAAGACATGAGTGAACTGAAAGTGTCTAAAGATGCGATCATCGCAACCGTTGCAGAAAGCGTACTAAATGCTGGTAAGCCAGTGGCTGTGACTAATGACGTTGGTGAGATCGTCGGTGCGATTCATGCCGCCAAAGTCGTTAAGATGTTGTTCGGTAGCCAATCCCATCAGTCAGCGGGTCAATAAATATGACTAGCGATATAAGCAAAGCACTGAAGGAGCGGAAATACTTGCAGTTTATTCTGCTCATCATCATCTTCCTGTTGTTGTATATGTTTGTCCCGCAGTCAGAAAACAATATTCTTTGGCGCTTGCCACCTCTGTTTAAAGAAGTCCCT
>ENA-ORXR01002847-ORXR01002847.1-marine-metagenome-genome-assembly--contig:-NODE-2847-length-16056-cov-4.665436_pt1 | contig 16056 bp, 14 predicted proteins | sample MGYA00237866_ERZ511479 | MGnify/ENA metagenome assembly ERZ511479 | reverse complement strand
TCATGATTTTTTCCAAAAAAATCACGCCAAATTGGATCTAACTCTGATGATAATCCTGGGTTTTCAACCCAGGCCTAAAAATATTTCACTCCCGAAAATCGGGACAAGCTACGCTGTGGTGATGTGCTCTTACTTCTGAATACCCCTAGAATAAACCGAGCCCTGTAGGCAAAGCTTCATCCATCCTGTAACTGTCAATCTCAAATCGATCTAGAATAGATTGAAAATGGGCCAGTTCCTTCTTGGTGTAGTTATTTATCCACTTATTCATCTGCTCTGTGCTGTCACTTCTAAGATCTTTCTTAAAGTCACTATGACTTGGCTTCTCTAATTTATTCCAGATGGACCTTGGAGGATCAATGGCCCATTCAGAAAATATACGCTCCAACGAAATTATAGGATTAAGCAGCATTTCTTCGTACCATATCTGAATCCATTTATCAGCACAATGATTTAAAGTATAGTGATTATTTACACACCATCTTGCGATCAGCTGATCTATTACAGGACTATCTTCAGAGAAGAAATCTTTATTTTTATTATACAATTTTAGATTGTATCCGCTAGGTCTCCACCGATGATCTACATTGATTTTAACATCTCTTTTGTACAAGTTATTTAAGGTAGAAGCTGCAACAGCTAAGGGATGCCTAAGCATATAGATCGGCTTGTACTTAAATTCATAATTTGTTACTATCCAAGGTAATATTGGCGTTCCCATTACACATTTAAAAATGAAATTGTTAGCTTTAATGAGCTTGTACCAAGGAGATCTTTCTAGCTGATAAGAATCAAATTTATTAGCATTTAAAATTTTATCGATTCCATGCTTACCTGCAATCCATTTTTCATCAGAGAAGAAATGGTCTCCCCAATTGTAGACATCTAATGCTCCGTAATGGCTATGAAAAGGTTCAAAGATAGCTGCTGTATTTGGCAGTTCGCTTAGAATTTCCATTAGCCAGGTACTACCACCCCGAGGTTCAGAAAAAATAAATATACTTTCCTTAACCGCAACATTTTTTGATCGTAATATCGGCATTAAAAGATGCCACTTTATCCTATCCTTATAGTATGTAAGCTTATTCATGCATGTATATTGTTATGCAAACAGTACACTTATATAATGCAATTATTTAACCAATTAGGAAGTAAAGCTAATTATGGTTTTGATTGGGAGAATAGCCAAGTCAAAGTCTCAGGATTTTTATATACGTTATCCCAGATATTATGATCCATATCTGGGTATTCCATATAACTAAAAGGGGCTTTTAAACGCTCCAATTCTGAAGCAATATTCCGTGAGAGTGCTACTGGAACTACACTGTCTTTTTCTCCGTGAAAAATTTTCAGAGGCACCTCTTTATATTTGACCGCATTATTTGCGTCACCACCGCCACTTACAGCAATAGCCGCCGTAATTTTCTCAGGACATCGCGCAAGTATTGAATAAGTGCCAAATGCACCCATACTTATACCGTTTAGATAAACTCTTTTTTCATCTACTTGGTAACGTTTTATAATGTCTTCTAACAGTTTTTCTGCTTTCAGACCCGCTGCCGTTGGACGGTCAGAACTGCCGACATTCCATTCGCCATTGCTGCGATCTACACTTGCCCAATAATCTTTTGTTGGGCACTGAGGAAAAACCAAGATAGCTGGAAATTTTGCCCGATTTTCAGTGGAACTTAAAAATGGAGCTATATGCTTTAGTTGGGACTTATTATCATTACCTCTTTCGCCAGCCCCATGGAGAAAAAACACGAGTGGATATTCCCGCTTTCCATTATAATCTTCTGGAAATAATATGTTATACGGAAGACTCCCATATCCTTTTAGCTCGAATACCTCAGAAACGAATTCCCCTCTCACCGAGGGAATGTCTAAATCATGACCACATGATAAGGTCAACAAGCTCAGGAATAGATATATTTGTATACGTTTGATAAATCTAAGTTTTAGCGTATAAAACTAGTCAATTGAAAGGTCTAAACCAAGGCAGTTTCAAAATTAGAATTAGATTACATTTGACAGGCTGGGCAATCTCATTCAGTTTCATAATGTAATGATATAAAGTAGTACAGGATATGCAGAATGATACTAACGATATAATTATTGCCCTTTCTACACCACCAGGTTTAGGCGCAATAGGTGTGATACGATTAACAGGTATGGGATCTATTACCCTAGTCAATAATTACTTTTATGGTGCAGACTTATCTACTAAAGCAGGCAATACCGTTCATTTTGGAAAGATAAAAGATACAAATGGACAAATCTTGGATGAGTGCCTGGCAACTATATTCAGAGCACCCAAAAGCTATACTAAACAGGACGTAGTAGAAATTTCCTGTCATGGATCTTCTTACATTATCAAGTCCATTATTAATCTCTTTATCAATGTTGGTGCTCGACAAGCAGGTCCTGGGGAATTTACCCTAAGAGCATTTCTATCTGGTCAGATGGATCTCGCACAAGCTGAGGCGGTAGCAGACTTAATCGCTTCCGACTCAGCAGGTTCACACGCGCTGGCGATCAAGCAGATGCGCGGAGGTTTTTCAGACGAGATAAAGGCACTACGCCAAGAGTTGATTGACTTTGCTAGTTTGATAGAACTAGAATTAGACTTTGGAGAAGAAGATGTAGAATTTGCTGATCGAAACAAACTAATGGATTTAGTGACTAAGATCCAAGTAGTGATCAAACGATTACAAGATTCTTTTCTCTTGGGCAATGTTATCAAGCAAGGCGTGTCCACCGTCATTGCAGGAAGGCCTAACGCAGGTAAGTCCACCCTACTCAATGCCTTAGTCAATGAACAGCGTGCCATAGTATCTGATATTGCTGGCACTACCAGGGACACGATTGAAGAACATTTGAATATTAAAGGAGTCCAGTTCAGACTTATCGACACCGCTGGCATCCGCGCCGCTCAAAATAAAATAGAGCAAATGGGAATCGAAAAAACTATGGCTGAAATGAAAGTAGCTACCGTGGTTATATATGTTTTCGATGTTCTAACCTCTACACCAACAGATTTACAGCAGGATGTTTCCAATTTCTTAGCAGCCAGTAGCACCCTTACTGCGGACAGCAAAAAAATATTCGTTGCCAACAAAATGGATCTTAACCCATATACTAAACCCGAGGACTATTACATAGAAGGCCTCATCGGCAAGGAAAATATGATCCCAGTATCCGCACTCAATAAAATGAATATTGAACATTTAAAAGATACGCTTTATCAACTCGTAATAGGTGCTCCAGAATTGGGCGATCAAAGTATTGTAAGTAATATCAGACACCAAGATGCACTTGGTCAAGCCTACACAGCGCTCGATATTGTTTATCAGGGTTTGTCTACCGATGGGGTTACAGGCGATCTAGTTGCACTAGATATACGTCAAGCACTGTATCATCTTGGCCTCATAACGGGGGAGGTGTCCACAGATGACTTATTAGAGTCTATTTTTACTAGGTTTTGTATTGGAAAGTAGAATGCATTTTTCACAGCTGAGCCTATTCTGTGAAAAACTATGATAAGGGAGGAGGTAGGTAGTCTACCTACCTGAATTAATGAAATAAAGAGGACTTAAATGCATTATGAACTGGTAAATTTCTTTACGTAGATGTCTCCTGGATTCTTTGGAGTTAATAGTTAACATTGAGGAATAAATACTGTTTCATTTGGATTTCCCTCAACTAAATAATCCTTTCATTTGACATAATCAATTCACAAAAACATCTAAGTCTCTAATTCTATCTAGAAAATGTGATAAATCTTATGCGATTTATCACAAAGTGCTTTTTGATGGCGTAAAGCTGCCAATTTATTCTCATTTATTTTAATTAAACTATCCTACGTACACATATTTGTATCAAAGTAGTCATTTGAGAGGATTAATAAAGCCAAAAAGTCAATTTTTTATTGGTATAGAATATACTTCTCAACAATATTCAGTCTTATATACATTGTTTCCTCGTGGGATTAATTTTTAGTGTATTCCAAGCAGCTATAGGACTAAATAAGCTAAAATAGAACCCCGATTATTGTTTAGACTCCATCTAAATAAGTACATTTGGCCTCAAAGAGAATCAATTATGCACCACTGTATATTGGACAAGACAGAAGGCGTACTTTCGCATTTCAAAGATGATTTTATCGCACAGCGTATGATGTCTATGGGCGTATTACCAGGTGCTAAAGTTAAGCTTATCAGAGCCAATCCTCGCATAGGTGCTTATTACATTCTAGCTAGTAATCGTCATTTTGCGATGAGAAAGGAAGAAGCCGAATCTTTGATAATAGTCTAAAGTGTATGACTCAAAAAATAAAATTAGCACTATGCGGAAACCCTAATAGTGGTAAATCTTCCTTATTTAATAAGATTACAGGTCAGCGACAAAAGGTCGCCAACTATCCTGGTGTTACGGTTGATCTAAAGTACGCTGCTTTGAAGCTCGCTCATCATCAAATTCAGCTATTGGACTTGCCAGGTACTTATAGTTTTTATCCGAGCACACAGGACGAGCTGATTGTCTCCAAAGTATTAGCCAATCCAAAAGATGAAAATTTTCCACAAGGCATTGTTTACATTTGTGATAGCACAAAGATTGACAAACAATTGCTTCTTTTATCGCAAATTTTGGAACTTAAAATACCTTGTATCCTAGCGCTAAACATGAGTGACCTGCTTGAGCGAGATCGTATCACTCTTGATGAAAAAATACTTTCTAGCAAACTAGATCTTGAGGTTATCAAAATAAGTACTAGAACTGGATTAGGTATAGATCAGCTGTTACTAGCTATGGACAGGATGTGTTCGAGTCCATTAGATTTTATCTCTAAGGCTACCTTTTTCAAGCCGCCCGCAAAATTAATCGAGATAGCTGAATTTATCAGAAAAAGTACAGGTTTCGAAAACTTGTATCAGAATATTTTAGTAGCCCACCACTATCAATCCTATCACTTTATTTCAGCCGCCGATCGAATAAATGTGGGTCAACAACTCGACCAAAAAAAATTCAATTCGCTCGACTATCAAGTAAAAGAAACGATGGCACGTTTCGATACCTTTCAGCCAGTAGTGCGAGAGGCAATACAACAGGATCCAGATCATATCAATAATTCTGCACAAATAGATCAGTATCTGACGCACCCCATTTTTGGGGTGGTTGTATTTTTAGTAATTATGCTCTTCATTTTCCAGTCTATCTTTGCATGGTCTACGATACCAATGGATTGGATAGAGGGAGGGTTCGCCGCAGCAGGTAGATTTATTCAAAGTACTTTGCCGGACTCCATGCTTACCTCGCTCTTGACGGAAGGGATATTGGCAGGGTTAGGCGGGGTTCTTATTTTTATACCACAGATAGCAGTACTATTTTTTCTGATTTCTATTTTGGAACAGTCAGGTTATATGGCCCGAGTAGTGTATTTATTTGATCGATTTATGCAGCGATTTGGTATGAATGGTAAGAGCCTCTTGGCTATGGTTTCGAGTACGGCTTGTGCGATTCCTGCAGTAATGTCTACCCGCACTATTCCCAATTGGAAAGAGCGCATTATCACCATTATGGTCGCGCCACTGATCAGTTGCAGCGCACGTATCCCAGTGTATATTATTCTTATTGCGCTAGTGGTTCCAGCGACTAAAATATTTGGTTTTCTGAATCTTCAAGGCTTAGTTTTCTTTGGGTTATATGGGCTAGGTATATTAGCAGCATTGATCTCGGCACTTGTTTTTAAGCATATTCTCAAGAGTGAGGAACGCAGCTTTCTGATGCTTGAGTTGCCTGATTACAAGATGCCTTCATTGCGCAATGTGCTTCACGTAGTCAAGGATAAAGTATTTACCTTCGTATGGGAAGCGGGTCGTATTATTATGTTTATCTCCATTATTTTATGGGTACTTAGTAGCTTTGGCCCCGCTCAGAAAATGTCGGATGCGGTAGCGAACACAGCCTCTATTTCTATCGCAGAGAACCTGTCCCCCGAGCAGGCAGCTGACCTTTTAGCTTCTAAAAAATTGGAGGCCTCCTATGCTGGACATCTAGGCAAGTTTATTGAACCCGCTATTGAACCACTAGGATTTGATTGGAAAATTGGTATCGCGTTGATTACTTCATTTGCTGCGCGTGAGGTGTTTGTCGGTACTATGGCGACGATCTATAATGTGGGTAGCACTGAGAATGATTTCGCTATTCGCAAGCAAATGGACGCTGAAGTTAATCCTAACACGGGTCAGAAAACATTTACTTTTGCAGTGTCCATGAGCCTACTTATTTTTTACGTATTTGCTATGCAGTGTATGAGTACCTTGGCCGTCGTGCGTAAAGAAACCCACTCCTGGAAATGGCCGCTGATCCAATTTATTTTCATGACCCTTCTAGCGTATTTTGGCAGCATGTTTACCTATCAAATATTGTCTTAGCATTAGGCGTATTTGGGGCCTACCCTTGGCTTGCCCGCTAGCCATGTGCAGAAGGGTCGCTAGGTTTCGTGACTCGGCATTCGCCTCGGTCCCTAGTAGGTCTAGAGTGAGCTATCGCCTCACTCTAGACCTACTAGGGACTGCCACCAAAAAGTGGCACCACTGCACAGCGCTAGTCCAAAAAGAAAAGCATTACTATTTTATCTTGAGACAAATTTCGGATTTATGTATAACAATTTCTAAATTGCAAAGAATCCAATCATCTAGTAATAAAACAGTAGCAACATCTTATGAAAAGAATTTTATTCCCTACAGAATTTTCACCTAATGCCGTACATAACTTTTATTATGCTTTAGACTGGGCCAAAAAATTTAATGCCGATTTGGTTGTTATGCATGCCCTAAAACAATCCGAAGGAGATCGTACAGGTCAGAAGTCTTGGGAGGAAATAGGCGAGGAGTTTAAAGATAAAATGAAGAATTTCGTGGCAACAAACTTATCACCAGCGTACCATGCCGTAAATATTGAATACGAAATAGAGATAGGATTCCCAGTAGAAAGTATAGAGCGGCAGGTGTCTGAAAATAATATAGACATGATCGTAATGGGAATGGAAGCACACAAGACAGCTCTAGAGGCCTATTTTTCTAGTGTTGCAATGGATATAATCAGTACAGTACAAGTACCAGTACTACTCATACCAAATACGAGTAAGTTTGAAGTTATTAGCAATATGACCTATACTTTCAATTTCGAATTTGAAGAATTAGGCGCTATCCTCAATCTACTCCAATTTAACGAAATAACGCAATCGACCTTGACCTGTCTTCACGTTTTAGAATCAGATGAGAATAAGCAGGAGATGCAATACAAATTCGATGCAGCTTTCGCACTTTTTAAAAATCATAAAAGATATGGAGATAATGTGCACCTGCGCATGACATCTGGTATATTTGAACAAATAATTGACAGTATAGTAAAGGAAGAATCGGTAGATATGTTAGTAATGTTATCTAACCGCAGAGATTTTACCGCTCGGTTTATGGAGCCAAGTACAGCGAGCAAAGTCGCTAGAAAAATGGACATCCCCGTACTTATCTTGAAGCATGATTACTTCTTTAAAAATCATATACAAGGGAGCTTGTAATATCCAACTATAAAGCATTTATAAATATAACAAGACGCAGCTATCACATGCAGTGAATAGGAGAAATGTTAGGAAAAAATAGGATTGTTCTTTTATTCCAGATGTACTCAGAAGTAGGAGCACATCACCACAGCGTAGCCCGTCCAGATTTTCGGGAGTGAAATATTTATTAGCCCTGGGTTGAAAACCCAGGATTTAATTTTGATTATCTCCCTATGGTTCTACAGGTTACTCTTCTTTTGAAATATCCCTAACACTTAATAGAGGGATATTCATAAGTAAGAGGAGATAACCACAGAGTGGTTAAATATCACTAGCCGTGGGTGGCAACCCACGGTATTAGGCAAACAATAAACCAATTTGGCGAGATTTTTGGAAAAAATCGTGACAAATTGTCTACGTGAATAACCCCGTTTTTAGAGTATAATCAAGAAAAATGGCGCAATCCTAAACATTAAATTTCGATTAACTCCCTATGGTTCTATAGTTTAATCTTCTTACGAATATCCCTACTCTATTATGCATAAAACACTTCATTATTTTTTGCCATCTTTCTAAGTAGGGGACTGCAGCGATATCTATCTTCGCGATAAAGATCATAAAATTCGTCCAGACGGTTTACGCAGTTTGCAATACCTATTTCATCTGCCCACTTAAGTAATCCTTTAGGATAGTTGACTCCTTTCGTCATTGCTAAATCGATATCCTCTCTACTAGCAATATTTAGAAATAATGCATCCGCAGCTTCATTTATCAACATGATCACAATCCTATCTGCTATTTCTTGTCCAGTCTTCTCATCCTTAATAGAACCCAAATTATCAGCACCCTCACCATAATCATAATATCCTTTACCCGTTTTTCTTCCTAAGTATCCAGCTTGCGCTAACCGCTGTTGTGTAAAAGATGGTTTATATCGAGGATCATAGTAGAATGCTTTAAACACAGTCTCTGTTACAATATAATTAATGTCGTTTCCTATATAGTCCATTAGTGTAAATGGTCCCATTTTAAAACCTGCAATATCAGTCATAGCCCAATCAATGGTGGCGACATCAGCAACGCCTTCTTCCAGTATCCGCAATGCTTCACCATAGAATGGTCGCGCTACCCTATTTACTATAAAACCAGGGGTATCTTTTGCTAGCACGGTTAACTTACCCCAGCTGTCAATAGTAGCTTTACAGCTCGAAAGCACTTTTTCATCTGTTTGGATAGCAGGTATTATTTCTACTAACTTCATCAATGGTGCCGGATTAAAAAAGTGAATGCCAATTACGCGCTCAGGATGATTACATGCACCTGCAATACTAGCTATAGAAAGTGATGATGTGTTAGAAGCTAAAATACACTTTTCCGAAACTACTTTCTCTAGCTCTTTAAAGACAGTCTGCTTTATATCTAAAGACTCTACGATCGCCTCGATCACTAAATCTGCGTCTCCAAAATTCGAAAAATCGGGCATAAAATAAATCCTCCCAAAGATTGCCTTCGATGTAGCATCATCCATTCTACCTTTCTCAACGAGACGATTCAAAATCTTCAATAGCTTATCCTTAGCTTTTTGTAATGCTACTGCATTCTTATCACAAAGGTAAACCTCATTTCCAGCACTTGCAGCTACTTGAGCGATTCCAGTTCCCATCGATCCACTCCCTATAATCCCTACTTTCATTTTCTTATATACAATTTAACAACCCTTAAATACGGGTTTCCTTTTTTCTAAAAATGCATTTACGCCTTCTCCATAATCCTCAGAGCTACCAGCCATAGACTGTAGCTCTTCTTCTAAAGCTAATTGCTCTAGCACATCATTATTGAAGCTTTTGCGCAGTGCGCGCTTTGTCAATCCTAATCCATAAGTAGGCATCTTTGACAATTTCGCACAAGTCTTAGCGATCACTTCATCAAACATTTCGTCATTGACTACCTTATAAATCATCCCCATTCTCTCAGCATCTTCCGCTGTGACTTTATCGCCTAGCATCATAAGTGCGGACGCTTTGCTACGACCTATAATCCTAGGTAAAAAATAAGTCCCAGCACTATCTGGTATAAGACCTATTTTGGAAAAGGCTTGGATGAAAGTAGCTGAAAATTTGGCGATTGTGATATCACAGGCTAGCGCAATATTTGCTCCAGCTCCAGCAGCTACACCATTAATAGCAGCTACTATAGGCTTTTCTATTTTTATTATTCGTTCAATGATAGGATTGAAATGTTCGAGCAATATCTTATCCAATTCTATGCCATTGGGTGCTACTATCTCTTGTAGATCTTGACCTGCGCTGAATGCCTTGCCAGTCCCTGTAATACAAATACATCGAACTGCATCATCGGTAGCACACATGTCCAATGCTTGCTGCACTTCTAATGCCATAGCACGATTAAAGCTGTTGTAAACTGCTGGTCTATTCAGTTGGATAGTTGCCACCCCAGCATCAGACGTAAAATTAATTAGTTCCATTATTTGAGAATTGATAAATAAAAGCTAAAAGTACAAAAAGCAGAGCTGCTTTTTAGTGACATTTAAAATAATCAAAAGGCTCTTCACAATCCAGACATTTATACTGCGCCTTACAGGCTGTAGAACCAAACTGACTGATCATTTCTGTATTGGTTGATTTACATTGAGGGCAGATTATGCCTGACTCTTCTGAGAATAAGGCACGCTTACTTTTAGAACCTCCCTGAGGCGGAGCTATACCATAGTCTTGCAGTTTTTGCTTACCTGCCTCAGATAGCCAGTCTGTCGTCCATGCTGGAGACAAAACAGTAGTTAATATAATATTTTCAAAGCCATGATCTTGCAAGGTGGATTTTATGCCTACCTCTATCATATCCATCGCAGGGCATCCGGTGTAGGTAGGAGTGATAACTATCTCTATAGCCTCCTCATGCAAGATCACGTCACGCACTACGCCTAAGTCGACTATAGATAATACTGGCACTTCAGGATCGAGTACCTGTTCTAAAATATTGAGAATATTTTCTTTACTTACTGCCTGCGTCATATTACCATTCTTGTCCTGGATAGGCTCTCTGTAAGAATTGCATTTCTGCTAATAGGAAACCTAAGTGCTCCGAATGTACACCGCGCTTTCCGCCATCGTGCATCCATTTTTCCTCAGGAATATCCAAATTTGCCTCAGCAAAAATTGTCCTGACTTCGTCATCCCAATCCGCCTTCAATCCTTCTATATCAGGAAAAATTCCTTCCGTATTGCAAGCTATTTCATAATCTGCAAACTTAAATAACTCGCCTGTGTAAGGCCATAGATCTTCAAGTGCCATCTTGATTCTACGCATACTTTCTGCAGTACCATCTCCTAATCTTATCACCCATTCTGAACTCCACTTTAGATGGTAGGTAATTTCTTTATTTGCTTTATCCGCGATAGCAGCCAATGGTTGATAATTAGACATAAGTAATCGCTGATAGCAATGGTAATTAAAAGCATCATAAAAAAATTGACGTAGAACAGTCTTTGCGAAGTCTCCATTTTTCTGCTCTGCCAATAGAAAATTCTTGTATTCAGTCGCATCTCTCAAGTAAGCGAGCGTATCTTCAGTAGCCCCTTCACCCTTCAATTCCGCGGCCAACTGATACAGATTTCTTGACTGCCCTACCAAGTCAAGTGCTATATTAGTCATAGCCATATCCTGCTCTAAAATAGGTCCGTGTCCACATATTTCTGAAAGTCGGTGCCCTAAGATGAGTGCGTTATCTCCTAAATGTAAAACAAAATTATACAAATGGTTGTCCATTACTTTAAATGTGTTTTAGTTCGTCTGGAAGGTTGTAAAAAGTAGGATGTCTATACACCTTATCATTGGCAGGATCAAATAAAGATTCCCCTTCATCAGGATCACTCGCAGATATGTATTTTGACTCTACTACCCAGATACTAATACCTTCATTTCTGCGCGTGTAAACATCCCGTGCATTTTGCATTGCCATTTTTTCATCACTTGCATGTAGACTACCGACATGTTTATGATTTAGTCCGTTTTTGCTACGGAGAAATATTTCCCATAGGGGCCAGTTATTCATACTAAGCTACTTTTTTCGATTTTCTATTTGCTCTTTTTTCTGCGTGCACGGTTGCGGCTTCTCTCACCCATGCACCTTCATTCCAAGATTTATTTCTTGCTTCAAGACGTTCCTTATTACAAGGTCCATTTCCTTTTACCACATTCCAAAATTCATCCCAGTCGATTTCACCAAAGTCATAATGACCACGTTCCTCATTCCATTTTATATCTGGGTCGGGGAGCGTTACATTCAACACTTTCGCTTGTTCAAAACAGACATCTACGAATTTTTGCCGCAGCTCATCATTGGTAAATCTTTTTATTTTCCATTTCATACTTTGCACAGAATTGGGCGACTCTCCGTCAGATGGACCAAACATCATCATAGCAGGCCACCACCACCTATTTACAGATTCTTGCAGCATTGCTTTCTGTTCTTCCGACCCTTTACTTAAGTTCAGCAAAATCTCAAAACCTTGACGTTGGTGAAAACTTTCTTCTTTGCATACTCTCACCATTGCACGGGCATACGGTCCATAAGAACATCTGCACAGCGGTACTTGGTTCATTATCGCAGCACCATCTACTAGCCAACCTATACTGCCAATATCTGCCCAACTCAAAGTCGGATAATTAAATATACTCGAATATTTTGCCTTTCCAGAATTCAGTTGCTCAAACATAGTTACTCTATCGATACCTAATGTCTCCGCCGCACTATATAAGTAAAGACCATGACCAGCCTCATCCTGCACCTTTGCCATCAGCGCAACTTTTCTGCGCAGCGTGGGCGCACGCGTAATCCAATTCCCTTCAGGCAACATCCCAACTATTTCAGAATGCGCATGCTGAGATATTTGTCTAATTAGCGTCTTACGATAAGCATCAGGCATCCAATCCTTTGGCTCTATTTTTTCCTCGTTGTCCACTTTAGCCTGAAATATTTCTTCAAGATTCTTTTCCATGATCTTATTTTTTAGGTCTACAAATGCATTTTTTGGCATGCCCCTTATGCACTCCTCCAAAAAGGAGTGCATAAGGGTCGGGCTTTCCGTTTGTATGCTTTCAGCTGTATGCACATTCTGCTAACGCTGCCTAAGGTATTCGTTCCTCATCCCTCATGCAGCGAGCATCATTATGCATTCATCTTCATCATATCACTTCTATCCCTCATGCGGAAACTTAATGTTAATATAATCAATAGTCACCTCTGACTACCAATGTAAGCAAATATACAAATTTATAACATCAAATACGAACAATTGTTCGTATAATCAGAAAGCTTGAAGATCGGCTTCAAATACAGTGTTTAGAGACTCTAAATTGTTAAATATTGAAATTCTAGAGAGGCATAATGAACCAGACTAGTCAATATTTGAAAGAATGTATATATTTATAGACCTTTTAAAGACCAATAAGTTACGCCTTACTTTATTTCGCATGGTTATTGAATAATGTAATGGTATTATGCGTCAGTACACAAATATGTATTTGAACTAGCGCAGTTAATTATAAAGTGACCGCATGAACATATTAGGTATATCTGGGCTTTATCACGACTCCGCTGCTGCGCTTACCATTAATGGTATAGTAATAGCTGCAGCACAAGAAGAACGCTTTACACGCATAAAGCATGACAAGGAATTTCCTGTTAAGGCTATCGCCTACTGTCTGGCCGAAAGTGGACTGCGTATAGACCAACTAGATGCTGTGGTATATTATGAAAAGCCAGGTATGCGGTACGATCGCTATTTAGAATCCTACACATACTTTGCGCCCCAAGGATTTAAATCTTTCCTCGGTCACTTCCCTATTCTTTTCAAGTGGAAATACTTCTTTAAAAATAAAATTAGAAAACACCTAAGGGGTATTGAAGCATTTGACGAGAGCAGACTAAAAATACTATTCACAGAACATCATCTCTCACATGCAGCGGGTACCTACTACCCTTCTGGATTTGAGGACTCGGCTATCTTGACAATTGATGGTGTTGGAGAATACGCTAGTGCCTCTATCTGTCATGGCCAAGGCAAGAAAATAACTATTCTTAAAGAACTAAGATGGCCGCATTCATTGGGTATCTTATATTCTGCATTCACCCAATTTCTAGGATTTAAGATTAATAATGGAGAGTATAAAGTAATGGGCCTTGCGCCTTATGGCATAGTTGGTTCAGAAGAAGTCAACCGCTTTATAGCTATTGCTAAGGATAAGCTAATAGATATAGCGGAGGATGGATCTATCTGGCTCAATCAAGATTACTTTCAGTATGCAACTGCAAGTGGAGGCAAAATCCAAGTGAAAAAATGGGAACAACTATTCGGCATTGTCATGCGTGAAGAAGATTCTACCTTGGATCAGATACATTGCAATATGGCATTAGCTATACAGCTGATCACGGAAGAGGCGGTACTAAAAATGGCTGCCGAAGCAAAGCGACTTACAGGGAGTAAGAATATTTGTCTATCAGGTGGTGTGGCACTTAATTGCGTAGCAAACGGAAAGTTACTCAAAACTAAAATGTTTGAGAACCTATTTATACAACCTGCCTCTGGTGATGCAGGTGGTGCTTTGGGTGCGGCTTATGCTGCAAATTATCTCTATTTTGATCAGGATTTTCCAGCACAACGAAAACAAGAAAATGTATATTTAGGGCCTGCGTTTTCTGATCAGGAAATAGATTCCGTAATCGCGAAACATGAAAATGAGTATAGCTTTTACGAAACAGATAAAGATTTATGTGATGCCGTCGCAGGGCTCATAGCAGATGAGAATGTTATCGGATGGTTTCAAGGACGCATGGAGTTTGGACCTAGAGCTTTAGGGAACAGATCTATTCTAGGCGATGCTACGAGCTTAGACATGCAGCGCAAAATAAATTTGAAAATAAAATTCAGAGAGGGCTTTAGACCTTTTGCGCCATCCGTTTTAAAAGAGGATAATCAGAAATTTTTCAACCTCGATGTGGATTCACCTTATATGCTATTAGTTACGGATGTACAAAAAAGCATGATGCGTCCATTGCCTGCCGATTACGACCAACTCCATTGGAGAAAAAAATTAGATATAAATAGATCAGAAATACAAGCTATTACCCACGTGAATTTTTCTGCTCGTGTACAGACTGTAACACCTCAGTCCAATCCAAAATATTACAGCTTGATAGAATCTATCAAAGACCTTACTGGTTACGGTATAGTGATCAACACCAGCTTCAATGTTCGTGGTGAACCGATAGTCTGTACGCCAGAAGATGCATACAACTGCTTTATGAAAACCAATATGGATTACTTGGTGCTGAATAATTATGTTTTCTCAAAGAAGAACGCTGTACTAAACGGACATAAATTATCACAAAACGAACTAAGTGTTCCAGTAAATAAATAAATAAAATCTGATGAAGTTAAATAATCCGATACTAGCGCTAATTTCTTCTCTATTCTATATTATAGTTTTACTTCCCATGTCGTTGTTGACCAAGGGATCAAAAGGTAGAAAGCTTTTTCATTTTGACAAGAAACTTGGTGGCAGCTATTTTCATGAACGGAATCATAGCTATACGAAGAAGGATTTTGAGGAACAATAGATCCTAATATGCAAAACTTAAAACCTACCTATTTCTTCGATTTTGAAAGCGACGAAATCCAATATCTCATCTCTGAGTTCAATGTCGACATACTCACTGCTACCGAAAAAACTATTGGTTTATATTTAAAAGTGAGAGATGGATGGAGATATGATCCATATACACTAAGTATTCAAAAAGAAAACTATGTCGCTAGTGGCATAGTAAAAAAGTCAACTGGTCATTGTATAGACAAGTCAATCTTATTAATAGCTGGTCTTCGAGGCTTAGGCATCCCAGCTAGGATACATCTCGCCAAAGTCAAAAACCATATTGGCGTAGAACGCCTAATAGAAAAAATTCGGAACAAATGAACTTACTCCGCATGGCATGGTCAATGTATTTCTAAATAACAAGTGGCTTAAGCTCTCCCCTGCTTTTAACAAGTCGCTCAGTGACATATACGATGTACCAGCTTTAGATTTTGATGGCAAATCAGATTCGTTTCTGCAGGCATACACAAGTGATGGTAGCCTTTTCATGGAGTATCTAGAGGACTATGGCCATTATGAGGAACTGCCCTTTGACTTTATGGTGCAAAACATGAAGTCCCATTATCCAAGTATTTTTGAAAAATATAAAGATCAAAACATGTTTTATCTCTAGGCTCTAATACTAAAGTCAAAATTACACGCTTTCATAATTGCATGTAAGCTCAATAATTACGCATCATAGCAAAAAAGTTTAGCTTGGCAGACATAAATAATATTATTAAGTTTTACAGAGATTGTTATCAGTTTGAAAACGAGGGCGTTAAGGTCAATTGTTTCTTTACTAAATACTGCGAGCTACGCTTTATTCCAAAAACACTAGA
>ENA-ORXR01002846-ORXR01002846.1-marine-metagenome-genome-assembly--contig:-NODE-2846-length-16060-cov-5.226178_pt1 | contig 16060 bp, 8 predicted proteins | sample MGYA00237866_ERZ511479 | MGnify/ENA metagenome assembly ERZ511479 | reverse complement strand
GCCTTTTCCACTCAATCCAACCTGATCCGCTGGCCCGATTACATCTTCTGGGATCTGTTCGAACAAAACCAACTCGGTGAAACCGACGGACTTCCCGCCACCCGCAAGTTCGTCGAACTGCGCGGCGCATTCGCGCCCCACGAAGAACCCGTCGCCACCGATCGCGCCAGCATCAACCTGCTGCCCGCCGCAATCAACCAAGTCCTGTCCGACGCCCTCACCGAACGCGAACGCGGAGTACTCGCCCTCCGCTTCGGCCTCAACGGCAACGACGAGTACACGCTGGAGGAAGTTGGCATTCTGTATGACGTCACCCGCGAACGCATTCGCCAGATCGAGCTCAAGGCGCTTAAAAAACTCCGCCACCCTTCCCACATCCGAGTACTCGAAGCTGCGGCATAAGAACTACACTTCTTGACCGGGCCCCTGGAGCCAACTATCCCATCATGTTAATGAGGACAAAAAAAACACTGCACCAGACCTTGGCGCGTCTCCGGCTATCTGTGCTCGTTTCTGGGGAGAAACAGCCCGGACTATATTGGGACAGCAAAGGCCTGAGCACAGCCGGTCAAAATGACCTGCGCTCGGTGTTCCCGAGAACGTCTCTACTCGCCGCGGCGAACCACGCCGGAGAACTCGCCAAGTCACATCATGACAAACTGACGCGTGCCTCCGGAGTCTACCATCTCTTCCGTCTTCCGGTTGAGATCGAAACCGGCATCCATCGGCAGATGATGGAAGAGATCCCAAACGACCTAAATCTGGAGGAAGCCATCTGGGAAGAGCTCGCTGAACTGCCCTCGATCACCGCTGAACTGATGAAAGGCCCTGTGGACCTCAAATCGCTGGATCTATCAGACAAAAAGGCAATCTCCCTCCTCGGCCATACCTATAAAGCTGCTTTTGAAGCATCCCTCTCATGCGTACCCTACTTCCTAATCAAAGCATGAGCCGCCGTGAGCACTACTCCACGGCCCTTGCTCAGGCTCAGGGGATCGTATCGGACTGTCAGGCACTCTTTGAAGTCTGGGAACCTGGGATGAACGCATCCGCGCTCTTCGAACAGGCCCAATCATCGAATCTCCTCGGACTCGATTCAGAACGCCGGATTCGAAACGTAGTGGTGGAAGGATTTGGGTCTCGCTTCTTACGGGAGCCCTATATCGAGGCCGCCCCGCAGCTGAAACGCATCTTCAGCACCAGAGTGGACAACACTTTGAAACAACAACTGATCTTTCTATACGCCTGCCGGCAACATGGAGTCTTTTTTGACTTCGTCATCGACGTATACTGGAGGGCGCTTCGCAACGGTGGCACGACGCTCTCACTGCCCGATGTCCACCAGGTTATCGATCGAGGACTGCTCACCGGAAAGCTAAAGAAAAACTGGTCGGTCACCATGCGAAAACGGGTGAGTAGCTACGTGCTGGGTACCGCCCACGACTTCGGACTCGTCGGCGAACCCAGAGCTGGATCACGCAAACTGAACCGCTGGAAGCCCGATGAGCGCTTCCCACTCTATCTGGCTTACGATCTACACTTCCTTGGCTTGTCCGACGACGAAGTCGCAAACAACCTGGAATGGAAACTCCTCGGACTGCAGCGCGAGGATGTCACCCTGTATTTAAACCGACTGCAAAACCAAGGTCACCTTATTGCACAAGACACCGGACACCTGTGCCGGATCGACTGGACCTACCCCACAAGAGAGGCTCTCACTGATGTCATCATTCGATCAACGCGTTGACGAACTTCTGCGACTAGTCACCTCCACACATTCGGCGGTGAACTCGCGCAAAGGCGATCACGTTTACAACTTTCACTACCACCCCCAAGACTGGTCCCGTTTTCGGCAGGAGCTGCCCAGAATCGTCAAACGCCTTGAGGAACGAGGGCATTCCCCGCAGGTAAGCTCTTTCGCGGATATCTGCCTCGGCATTCTACAAGAGAGCTCAATGTTCGCTGCAATGCAGGGTGTGGAAGCCATGGGTTCCTTCCCTCACTCGCAAAGGAATGACGATCTCTACGGCATTTTGGCGGGGGCCCAATATGGGAGTCCACTGCCCTTGGATGGCCCAATTGTTTCAGCCATTCTAAACGCCATCGACACCGCGAACAGTCAGCCAAATGGAATCCTCATACTGGTGGACGCTGAAGCTATCCACCCCCTTTTCCGGGTTAGCGCCTTCGAACAAATTCTTCAGGGGAAATTTCTAGTGCCCACCGTGATTTGCTACCCCGGTGAACGGGGCGACATCGGTGACAACCCCAGCTTCCTTGGCATCTACAAGGCAGACGGAAACTACCGCTCCACTCACATTTATTAACCCTGAGTCTCATGCCCTCTATACATTCACTCTTTGACGAGTCCCTCACATTCGAACGCCGTGTCGAGAAGGTCATCACCTTCAGCAATCGCGCGGAACATATTCTGGAAGGAGAAGCACGGGATTACGTCCTGACCGAAAACCTGACGGACGAGTACGAACGACTCCTGACCTATTTCGAAGACGCTCAATCCGGCGATGGCGCACCTGAATGTTGTGTCTGGCTTTCGGGCTTCTATGGCTCAGGTAAATCCTCTTTCGCCAAGTACTTTGGCCTCGCCTTCGACCCGCAATGCAAAGTGAAGGGGCAGGACTTCCACGAGCTCTTCACCGCTCGCTTCGAATCCAAACCACTCCAACAACGGATTCGTACCCTCACGAAAAAATACGACACCGCCGTCTTTCTCCTCGATCTGGCGGCCCAAGGTGTGGCTTCGGCAGGAACGACGGCTATCTCCACCCTCCTTTTTGACCGTGTTTGCGCTTGGGCGGGCTATCCAGCGGAACGCAAGGTCGCAGATCTTCTCGCCCGTCTCGAACTCGACGACAAAAGGGATGAATTCATCCAAAAGTTAGAGAAACAAACAGGCCAGCCTTACAAAGATCTAGTTGGGAAACCTACACTCTTGATCCCAGTCGCTTCAGCCCTGGCACACGAATACTATCCGAATATTTGGAGCTCTCCCGAGGCCTTCCTCGCGGTGCAAAGTGTATCGAGTGTGAACGATCAGGAACTCACCAAACAAATACTCGATCTCATTGAGAAAAGAACAGGAACACGCCGGGTTTTATTCGTGGTAGATGAGGTCGGACACCATCTTCGTAACAACGAATCATTGATCAGCAATCTCGACGGTCTCGCCAGAAATCTCAAAGAAGTCGGAGAGGGCCGGGCTTGGCTCATCGCCACCGCGCAGCAAACGATACCTAAAACAGGCCCGCTCTTCGGCTTGCAGGACCGCTTCCCAATCAAGATCGACCTCAAGGCCTCAGACATCCGCGAGATTACCCATAAAAGGCTTCTCAAGAAGGCCCCAGCCGGCGCCAAAAAACTTCGCGAGTCCTACCAGGCAAAACTCGTTCACTCCACCAAACTCACCGGATGCGATGGATACCCGACCCTCGACGAGGATTCCTTCGTCGATTTCTATCCGCTCCTTCCCCAGCAATTTGAACTGCTGATCCATGCCATCAGCTCTCTCGCAAAAGCGCATGGCGGTGTCGGACTTCGCTCCGCGATCCGCTGCATCGAGGAAATCCTCATCAATCCCGGCAACAGCAGTGACCGCTTTATCGACGGCGAACTCGGCGCCCTGATCACCACCTGCGACCTCTACACGATTTTGGAAAAAGACCTCGTGGCCAACACCCGGGAAATCACCCTGCACGTTGACAACGTGGCCCAGACTTTCGGAGCCGACAGCACGGAGACCAAGGTCGCCAAAACCGTGGCGGTCCTGCAACAAATCGATGACTTCCCATCCAGCCGGGAAAACATCGCCGCCCTTCTGCACGACCATGTGGATGGTCAACCGCAGCTCGATACGGTCAACCAGGCAGTCGACACCCTCCTGCAACAAACCATGATCCCCATCGGCGAGACCGATGCCCGTGTATCCTTCCTGAGCGAGGCCGTCTCCCAGGTCGGCAAGGAGCGCGGGAACATCATCACCACCTCCACCGACCGCGACCTGATCCAAAGCAGCATTCTCAAGGAACTTTTCACCAAGCTGCCCTCCACCTCCCTGGAACAAACAAAGTCGGTCAATGCAGGTATCGCTCTCTTCGACGGGCACCGCGCAACCGATGTCAACGGAGGCGAACGGGACATCCAATACCTCATCCGCCTCGTCGAGGAAACGCATCTCGCGGACACCCGCAACGCGCTGATCCAAGAATCCCTCGGTTCCAAAAACCAATCCAAGGTCTACCTTGCGGCCACTCTACCATCCGGCCTCCGCACCAAGCTCGAGGAGATCCACCGATGCGACGAGATCGCACGTCTCCACCAGAACCACCCCGATTCCGAAGTCATTCGATTCCTAGACGGCCAACAGCAGATGAGCACGCGGATTCGAATCGAGGTACAAGAGGCCTTACGACAGCAACTGCATAACGGCTGGGTCACCTTCCGCGGTCAGGAGTCGGCGCTCGAAACCTCCGGGGCCGACCTCGAACGCGCCCTGCGCGGTAAGCTCTCGGATGTCGCCAGCACCGTGTTTTCCGACTTCAAAAAAGCTCCGGTAAACGTGAAGAGCAACGTGGCTGAAGCCTTCCTAAAGACCAAGGACATCTCTCAAATCACCTCCGAACGCGATCCCGTCGGCCTCGTTGCCGTCAAAGGCACCGACACCGAGGTGAATCTGACCCATCCCGCCCTTGTCGCGATCCTCGACTTTCTTCAGCGCTCTCCAAATCCTGATGGCAAACGCGTCCTCGATGAATTCACCCGACCGAGCTTCGGCTGGACCAAGGACACCACGCGGTACCTCCTTGCCGCCCTGTTCTACGCCCAGAAGATCAAACTCATGGTGGGCGGCGCCGAACTCACCGTCGTGGGCGAACAGTCCATCAACGCCTTCAAGAACAACACCAGCTTCAACAAGGTCACCATCAAGCAAAACTTGGAGGAAGAGCCACCCGAGGTGCGTCAGGCCGCCGCCAAGCGCCTCGCCGAACTCACCGGCGAACAGGTGCTTGCCCTTCCCCAGCGGATCGCGGATGTCGCCACCGAGTATCTCCCGAAATTTCAATCCGAGGTGCAGGGACTCCCCCTGCAAGTCGCGCCGCTCGGCATCGACACCGACCGCCTCGAACGCCTCCAACGCAGCCTCACTCAGGCGCTCATGGGCGACGGTGCCGAAGCGACACCACTCTTCGGGGCGGAGCAAAGCGAACTGTACGAGGACCTCCGCTGGGCCCGCGCGCTGAATAAATCATTGAACCAGGGTGCCGAATCCCTCCTCCGTGACATAGCGAAATTACGCCAAGACTTCGCCAATATGGCCAGCCTCCAGGTTCACCCAAAACTCCAAGAGGTTTTTGCCAAGGAATCCGGCTCACTCGTCGAACAAGTGGAAGCCGCCTCCTTCGTGGACGATCTGCCTAGCCTGCAAAAGGAGTTCGACCGGATTCAAATCCTCGTCAACGAACACTGCGAAAAGGACGCGCAGGAGCAGCAGAGTCAACTCAAAACCCAAGCCCACCAACTGACTGCCTCCGCCGCCTTCCAATCCTTGAACGACGAGCAAAAGACTGTGCTGCAAGCCGAGATCGACCAATCGCTCCCCAAGATCGAAGCCACCGTTTCTGGTCTCCAACGCGCTCCCACCCTGGTGAATCAGACCCTCAGGGAACTCAACCGCGTGCGTGAAAAAGCGGAGGCTGCCTCCTCGCCAGCAACGACAGCCCCTGCTGAAGCTCCCACAAGCGCCCAAGTGACCAACGAGGGCGATGGAGAAAGTCTGGTGCTGCCACCCTCCTTGGGAAGCCCGGAGGATCTGGATTCCGTGCTAGGCCAACTGGAAGGATGTCGTTCCACGCTCGAGAAAGGTGCCCCCGTTATGCTGGCCATCAGTACCATGGGCTCGTACCCGAAGCAAAAAGCGGAAAAGGGGAACGCCTAAATGGCCTTCGATTCCACGACACGCAACCGCCTGGCACACTTTGTCGGAGCCTGCCGCAAGCTGCTCTGCGGCGATTTCAAGACGCCGGGCGGCGAGATGGCCCGCCTTCTCGCGCAATACGGCATCCAACCAGATGGCACGGCTATGGACATCGAGGCCATCCCGGACCTCGACGAAAACCAGCGGGAGACCGCCCGTGTCTTGCGCGAGATTCTCGACCACAAACGCGCCAATGCCCCGAAGGCGAAAGTCTGGGGCAAGTTCGACCCCGCCGTCTACGACCTTCTCCAAGAACAAGGCTTCACCATCCTCAACCGTCTCTGTGCCCTGCGCATGGCCGAGGAGCGCGGGATCGTTCTCCCCTGCGTCGCCAAGGGTACCCAGTCGGATGGTTTCCAATTGTTCGAATACCACTCCGGCAAAGCCGACCCCACCTTCACGATCGAAACGCGCTACCAGCATTTCGTTCAATCGATGTTCGACGAGCTCTCTCTCGATCTTGGCGCGCTCTTTTATAGATTCTCCACCGAGGGACTCCTGTTTCCCGGATCCGACGCGCTCACCGAACTGCTGGCCGAGATCAATCATGCCGAACTGTCCGCCCTCTGGGGCGAAGACGAAACCATCGGCTGGATCTACCAATACTGGAACAGCAAGGAAGAGCGTAAAGCCATGCGCGACGCTTCCAGCGCCCCACGCAACTCCCGCGAGCTCGCCGTCCGCAACCAGTTCTTCACCCCGCGCTACGTCGTCGAATTCCTCACCGACAATACCCTCGGCCGCATCTGGTACGAAATGACCAAGGGCGAGACCCGCCTCACCGAGCAGTGCCGCTACCTTGTCCGCCGCCCCTCCGAGATCTTCTTGAAGGAAGGCGAAGAGGCTCCCGAGCCACCCGGGGGCGAGACCGAGGAATCCCTCAGCCAGGAAGAGCTGCTTAAACAGCATGTCCATATTCCCCACCGTGCCGTCAAAGACCCGCGCGAAATCCGGCTCCTCGACCCCGCCTGCGGTTCCATGCACTTCGGCCTCTACGCCTTCGATCTCTTCGAGGCCATCTACGAAGAAGCTTGGGACAAGGCACACTGTCCTGACCTCCGAGAAGCTTACCCCGAAAAAGCCGACTACCTCCGCGACATCCCGCGCCTCATCATCGAACACAACATTCACGGCGTCGACATCGATCCACGCGCCGTCCAAATCGCCGGCCTCTCCCTCTGGCTGCGCGCCCAGAAAACCTGGAAAGACAACCCCGCCTCCAAGCGCCCCCGCGTCCGCCGGTCGAACATCGTCTGTGCCGAGCCCATGCCCGGCAGTGAAGCCATGCTCGAAGACTTCGCGCTAACCCTCGATCCGCCTCTGCTCGGCGAGCTCGTTAAAACCGTCTTCGACAAAATGCAGCTCGCCGGCGAGGCCGGAACGCTCATCAAGATCGAGGAGGAGATTCGCACCGCCATCGACACCGCTGCCCAACAGGCGGAAGAACAAAGAGACGATTTATTCGGGCGAGACTTGGCGACGGACGAGGATTTCTTCGACACCGCCGAAGAACGTATCTACGCCGCCCTGCGCGACTACGCCGAGTCCGCCGAGGCCGGCGGCTACCAACGGCGGCTCTTTGCCGAAGATGCCGCGCATGGTTTCGCGTTCATCGATCTTTGCCGCAAACGCTACGAGGCAGTGGTGATGAATCCGCCGTTTGGTGAATGGTCAAAGCAATTCAAGACCCAGTCTAAGACCAGATATCCTCACAGTTATAACGATATTCTCGGCGCCTTTGTTGAGAGAGGGGGGCAGCTATTGCAGCTCCAAGGACGTGTCGGAGCGATAACTTCGAGGACTTGCTTCTTCCTTTCTTCGTTTGCCAACTGGCGAAAGGTCATCGCCCTCGGACAGCTCAAACCAGAGGTTCTTGCCGACTTGGGACATGGTGTGATGGACGCTGCCATGGTGGAAGCTGCAGCTTATGTTTTAAGTTCAAACCCTCAAAAAAGTGGCGACCCAGAGTTCGTCTCTATGCGAATTCTGAGCGCGAAAGATAAACAATCAGTGCTTGGAGCCTCCATAAGAAATCTTTGCGATTCTGATTTCGACCCAGCAATTTACGTTAAGTCACTAAGCTCGATTCGAAAGCTTCCAAATTCGGTGTTCGCGTATTGGATCTCGCCTTCGGCTAGTTTGGCCTATGAGAGAATGTCGATGTTCGAGAGTGAGTCGCGTGAAGCTAGAATCGGACCGAGCACAGGGGATGACAACAGGTGGATGCGACTTTTTTGGGAAGTGCCTATTTGTCCAATTAATGAAGAGCGGAAATGGAACTGGCTAAATAAGGGCGGAAGTTATTCTCCATATTACTATGCTTACCACTTGGTCGCTGACTGGAGTGAGTCTCGAGAAACGTTTCACGGATTTTGCGGGAGAAAAGGCCGCCCGATTGAACGACCAAATGGCTTGCCATGGTTTTTCCGACCAGGCCTTTCGTGGGCTCTTCGAACCACCAGCCGGGCCAGTTTTCGAATCTTGCCTGCCGGCTTTATTTTTACACATAAAGGACCGTCCGCCTTTGTTGCCGGCAATGATGCCACGGATCTGTTATCTTTGATCGCCCTTTGTAACAGCTCTGCCTTTCGGGCCCTCATGGATGTCCAGTTGGCGGCAGCTACTTCCGCCGCCAGAGCTTATGAGGCAGGCGTTATCCAAAAAACACCTGTCCCGCCAATGGAAGATGAAACCAAAAAAATGCTAGCTTCATGCGCATTCGAGTGCTGGAGCGCAACTGCAAGTCTGGCCCGCGAACTAGAGACGGACCCCTACTTCATCCCCAAGACCAAACACGTCTCAACAAAGGACAAAATCGGCGAACAAATCCATCAGAACCAGTCAAAAATTGATGCCATTTGCTCACGGCTTTATAGATTCCAGAGTGAATCCTCGACGGGATTAGAGTTAGATTCAAAATTGGAACCAGAATCTGATGAAAAGATAGACGTCCCTCTCGAGGACTCAGGTTCTAATGTTTCGTCGCAAGATTCTATTGTATCTTACTCTGTAGGGGCCTGCCTCGGCCGCTGGGACATCCGCTACGCCACCGGCGAACGCCAGCCGCCCGAGTTGCCCGATCCTTTTGAACCGTTACCCGTCTGCCCGCCCGGCATGCTCCAGAACGCCGACGGTCTGCCCGCCGCGCAATCGGACGCGCCCGCTGACTACCCGCTGACCATCACTTGGCCCGGCATCCTCGTTTCTGATCCCGGCCACATCAATAGCGAGGGTTCCTCGGAGGACATCGTCGTCCGCGTCCGCGACGCCCTCGCCGTCATCTGGGGCGACCGCAGTGCCGCCATCGAGCAAGAAGCCTGCGAGATCCTTGGCGTCCGTAGCCTGTGCGACTACTTAGCTGAGAAAAAATCTGGCGGCAAATTCTTCAACGACCATCTCAAGCGCTACAGTAAGAGCCGCCGCCAGGCCCCCATCTACTGGCCGCTGTCAACGGAATCGGGTTCGTACACCCTCTGGATTTATTACCACCGGCTGAACGACGATATTCTCTATGATTGCGTGACGCGCTTTGTGGCACCGAAGCAGGAGCAGGTGAAAAAGACCTTCGACAAGTTGGCGGCCAAGGAGGGGCGGACGAAGAAGGAGGACAAGGAGTTGGAGAGTGCCCGCGATCTGATCGCCGAGTTGGGCACATTTCGGAAGGAGCTGGAGCGCATCGCCAAGTTTTGGAAACCCAACCTGAATGACGGCGTACAAATTACCGCCGCGCCTTTGTGGAACCTATTCCGTCTGGCAAAATGGCGTAAGAAGCTAAAAGAGACATGGGAGAAGTTGGAAGCGGGTGAGTATGATTGGGCCCATCTCGCGCACAGCATCTGGCCAGAACGGGTGATTCCCAAATGCGCCGAAGACCGATCCCTCGCCATCGCACATGGCTATGAGGAGGCCCTGTGGGAAAAGGTTGAAACGACCAGCGGTCGGGGCAAGAAAATCAAGATGGTCTGGCAACCGAAGGCGGACGCGGCAGACATCACAGCCCGGCTGGTCAAAGAGGTAACCTCCCAATGAGCATTGCCGGATTCCTGCCGGAATGGACAGCCTGCCTTATCCAAATCCCACGCAGGAAAGAGCTTATGCATTTCCCGGCGACCAGACCCGATCCGGCAATTGCCGAAACTCACAAAGACAAACCAGATCTTCTCTCCCCATGAACTTTAAAGAACATATTGCCGACCAGGTTTTCGGTCCTCGCCTGAAGGACAAGCGCATCCTCGTGGTCTACGACGAAAAGGGAATGTACGGCGAGGTATGCCAGAGTCTCGCTTCGGACAGCTGCCATGTGATCGTCACCGATAAGCGTCCGCTCAGCGCGCGCTTGGAGGCCATGCAGCGCTGGCAGGAACTGGTCATTGACACGACATTCCAAAGCCAAATGCTGATCCACTGCTCCGAACCAGCACCCAAGGACAACGACGAGCGTCGGGTCCATCCCTTCGCGGGCTACGCGGCGCTGGGCGCATCCTTTCCCGCTAAAGCGGGCGATGAAATCCGACAGCTCTGTTACACCTACCTGCCCCACCGAACAGTAGAGATCGACCAGCTCTTTGCCGCCGGCGATCCGGATTCATTGGAGGTAATTGACAGTCTCTCCGGAGGCGCCCGTTCCCATCCGCGCCTGGAGGGAATTTTCGGCACCGCCGAAGTGTCGCGGATTCTCCCAGCGTTTCTTGTGCCCACGGACGAGGCCGCCAAGAAACTGGATGGGAGCAGCGATTGGTGCGCGGAGCTGCATCGCCTGGTCCAGCAGACCCTCGGCATGAAGATGAACGCCAAGGTCACCAACCCTGCCACGATGCGGGACAAACTATGGCGCTACCTGCTGTTCAGCGAGTTCGCCCATGATCTTCCCGGAGACCTTCCCGCCGCCCTGGCCGACATGCCGCGGGCGAAGGGTGCCCAAGCAAGCTTCTCCACCAGCCTGTGCCACGGATTGCGGAATGATCACGACACGCGGGAAGCCTACCGCGAGCGTGCAAATGCCGTCGAAGAGGAATTGAACCTGCCGGAGCTTTGCCGTTCGATCACCGACTTGGGGGATACCGACACCTTCGGCTTCGAAGAGCGGCGCTTCCTACAGCGCGCTTCGAAGGCCATCGAAGCCAGCGAATGGCCGCTCGCCGCCAAGATTCTCGCCACCCACAAACGCAGCTTGTGGACCGAGGAAGGCGAACGGGGGCTCTTGTGGCGCGTGCTCGAACTCGGCTTGGAAACCCTCGAACGCATCGAGCTCGCAAGCGGCCAGTTGAAGGATGTCGGGGCTGGCGGTAAAGAGCTCTGCGAGGCCTACACATTGGACTTGGTGAAAGTCGACCGAGTCTACCGTGAACTGGAGGAGGCGACCTCGCACCTGCTGGAAAGCTTTGGCGAGGTAGAGTCGATCGTCGAATCCGCCCGGGCCGGCTACCGTACCCATTTCAACAACCTGCAAACCCGCCTCATCACGGCTGTGCAGCGCGAGGGCTGGCCGCTTGAGGGTATGGACAGCAACCAGCGTTCCTATGACCAATTGGTTGAACCCGACCTCCGCAACAGCAAGCGGGTCGTATATTTCCTGGTCGATGCGCTTCGCTTGGATCTTGCCCAAGAACTGGAATCGCGTCTGGGCCCCCATCAGGTCGAGGTGAAGCCGGGATGCGCGCTGCTCCCTTGCGTGACCAAGTTCGGCATGGCCTCCTTGCTGCCGGATGCAGAAAATAAACTCCGTTTTGTCGAGGAAGCCGGCCATCTGCTTCCGCATTATGACGGCAAGGACGTGACCACCCGCGCAGACCGACTGGCTGTGTTTGAGCGCCACTTGGGCGACCGTGTTCGCCTCGGAAACCTAGCGGATTTCATCAAGGCCACCTCCACCGAGCGGAAACGAACCGACTTCGCCAAGAATTTGAAGGGCTGCGACCTCTACGTGCTTACCAGCACCGAACTCGACGCCATGGGAGAGCGGGAAACGACCAGCCATCTCTGGCAGATGCCCAAGGCCTTGAGCCAAGTGCAGACTGCCTTGCTCCGCTTTGCCCAGCTTGGCTTCGACGAAGCGGTCCTCGCAACCGACCATGGGTTTATCTGGACGGATGACATCGATGAAGGATCGCTGGTCAAGGAGCCACCAGGAGAATGGCCCTTGAAGAAGCGACGCTGCCTGATCGGGACGGGCGATGAAGGACCGGGAATGGTTCGGTTTTCCTGCAAGGAGGTGGGGATTCCGGCTGATGCCCCGAGCTTCGTCGTTCCCCGCGCTCTCGCCACCTTCAGGCGTGGTCCCGGGTATTTCCACGAAGGCTTGTCACTGCAAGAGAGTTTGGTGCCGCGGATGGTAGTGAAGTTCGCGGAGGTGAAAGAGGCGAAGAAAAAGTCAAAGCCCGAGATCGAAATCTCCACCAAGCGCAAGAAGGTTACCGCGCGAATTATCACCATCTCTCTTTCTTGGCCGGGCCAGACAGAAATGTTCGCCGGCGATTCCTCCTTCCGCGTGATCGCAGTCCGCAACAAAGAGGAGATTGGCTATCCAACTTCAAATGAGTTCGTGGATCCCGCGTCCGGACTGGTGCGATTGAAGCCGGGCCAATCGATCAAGTTGGGCCTCCGCCTGGCGGACGACACACCCGAAGGCCCGGTGACCATCAAGGTCCTGGACCCGGAGACCGAAATGGAAATCGCCAGCGAAGCCCTCACCTTTGAACCCATTGTATTTTGACCATTATGAAACTCGACGATCTCGACACCAAACTCACTGAAGTTTTCGAAGGGCGCTGTGTGCGCAAGGATCTGGTCCAGCGGATCAAAAAGGGGACGAACATTCCGACCTTCGTGCTGGAATTCCTTCTGGCCCGCTTTTGCAGCACCGACGATCCGGATGAGATCAACGCAGCCCTCGAAGCGGTCACGGAGACCATTCAGAAAAACTACGTGCGACCGAACGAGTCCAACCTCGCGCAATCCCTTGTCCAGCAAAAGGGCAAGCACAAGTACATCGACAAAGTCCATGTGCGCCACAACGAGAAGGAGAAGCGTCACTGGGCTGAGATGCAGAACTTTGGTTCGAAGCGGATCGCCATTAACGATCGCCATTACACCCAGAACAAACGGCTGCTGGAGAGCGGGCTTTGGTGCGAGGTGACCGTTGGCTACAACCCGGTGGAGGACGACGATTACACATTCTACATCGAGGACCTGCGCCCGATCCAAATCTCCCGCTTCTCCTTTGAAGACTACTGCGAAGCCCGCAATGAGTTCACTCGAGACGAATGGCTATCCATTGTGCTCCGGAGTATTGGCCTGGAGCCCGCGGAGCTATCGAAACGGGAACAATTCCATTTCCTGGCCCGGCTCTTCCCTCTAATCGAGCAGAACTACAACCTGCTCGAGCTTGGACCCCGAGGCACCGGCAAGTCGTATCTCTACAGCGAGTTTACACCCTATTCCACGCTGATCAGTGGTGGCCAGACAACGACTGCGACGCTCTTCTACAACAAGCAGCGACGAGAAGTCGGCATCATCGGCTACTGGGACACCATCGCCTTCGATGAGGTAGCGGGCATCAAAGTAAAAGATCCCGGGACGATCACCATTCTCAAGGATTACATGGCCAATGGCCACTTCAACTTGATGACCGAGGTCGTGGCCCCAGCCAGCCTTTCCTTTGTCGGCAATGTGGACGACGCCGTCGATCAGCTCGTGGCATCCGAGCAGCACGACTTATGCCAGCCCCTGCCAAAGGAGTTCGACTTGGCCGTCATCCACCGCTTCCACACCTATGTTCCGGGCTGGGAAATTCCGCCCAACAGCAGTCAGTTGCTGACAGACCACTACGGCCTGATCACCGACTATTTTGCCGAGGCCCTTCACTATCAGTTCTCCAAGGTGAACCGTTTTGCGGCGACAAAGAACAGTTTGAAGCTTAATGCGGCCCATCAAGGCCGAGATGAAACCGCTGCCATCAAAACCGTCGCCGCTTTCTGCAAAATTCTCCACCCGGGCGGTGAACCAACACCGGCTGAGCTAGACGAGTATACGCATTATGCGATCGAGGGGCGCAGGCGGATCAAAGAGCAGCTCAACAAACGCAAGAAGGACAATGAGTTCGCCACGATCCAGCTGGGATACACGAACCATGAAGGGAAGGAAGTCGTTGTGGACTGCCCGGAATCCAAAGGAATTGACGCCACGCAATCCCCGAGGAAGGCCGCAGCGGTCGAGGGCGAGGATGGAGAGGCTGCAGAAGCCCCCTCTGTCTCCGTCGAGGAGATGGAACCCGTTATCTATCTTGAACCTATTGTTTCACCCCCCGTTGAAAAAGAGGTTCGGATTTCACATGGTGCACGAGGGTATTCCTATCGCACCCTCTTTCTGGATTATTTCCGAGGAGCGAAATCGGTTCGGATCGAGGACCCTTATATCCGCCTGAGGCATCAGGTAACCAACTTCCTCCGCTTTTGCGAGGTGTGCGTAGAGGCGGGAACCGTCGAAAAAATCCACCTTGTGACGGACTTCGATGACCTGGAATATAAGAAGGACATGCAATTAGCAATGCAGAGCATCAAGAACAGTCTGGCGAATGACCATGCCATAGAGCTGACCTATGAGTTTCTCAATTTCCATGACCGCCGGATCGAACTGGATAATGGTTGGGTGATCAAACCCGGCGTAGGGCTGGATTTCTACCAAAGACCAGATGAATGGATGGAGATCGGTGCGAACGACATGGACCTGCGTAAGTGCAAGAAAACAGACATCGGCTTCAGCAAGAGTAACTAACCATGCAACCATTTATTGCAATGTAACTTGCCATGTGTTACATTGCAAAATAAATGAACGTTCCTGCAATCCAAAGCTATATTTCCTCGGTTATAGGGAGCGAGACTTCGCTTTCTAAGTTCGATGAGTCCACCCTACCGCTTTACCTCCGCGCTCGATATACAATCTCCGAGCTCACGCTGTTAGGCAGCCGGTGCCTGTTGGCGAAGGTTTGTGACATCAGGGCCGTTAGTCCGAAAATCTTAGACGAGGACCGGCAAATGATCGCTAGGTCCAGTGGGCTGCCTTTAATCTACTGGCTTGATCGAATTGAGCCCTATCAACGGCTTCGGTTTATTGAGCGCCGGCTCTCATTCATCGTTTGGAACCGGCAGATGTTCCTCCCATTCTTGGGAATCGATCTACAGGAGAACTACCGTCGGAGTGTTGAAAAATCGTATGGAGAATTGTTCACACCATCAGCCCAGGCCGTGGCTCTTGCATTGATACAATGCCCGCGGCTGTATGAAAACCAACCCGTCCCATTGTCCTTGGTGGCGCAGCATACTGGCTATGCGAAGAATACGGTCGGAAATGCGTTCAGTCATCTTGAGTCAACCGGAGAATTCACGGCCGAAGAGCGTGGGCGCGAACGAACCCTCCGCTTCGAGCGCCCCTCACTCGGGATGTGGAATCGGTTGAAGGACCGGTTCAGTAGTCCTGTCAAAGAGAGGCGTTGGGTTCGCAGGGAGGATAACCTAAAGCTGATCGAAGCTGGAGTGACTGCCTTATCCGGCAGAAGCCAGATCGCCCCATCGAGAACGCCGGTCTATGCAACCGATAGCCTCAAGAGTCAGGAGGCCTATCTATCTGAAGCATTCCCAACTGATCCAGATGCGATGCAAATTGAAGTGTGGCGATACGACCCACTTGCCGTTTTGGGTCGTCTAGGGCGGTCAGGCCAAGTTGATAACTTATCCCTCTACCTCGCCATGCAGGACGACCCAGAGGAGCGGGTTCAGGGAGCCCTCGAAGAATTGTTGGAGCAAACCTTCGCATGATTGATCTCAGCCGTCTTCGGGAGGCTTTTGCGGGCTTTGAAGAGGACTACGTCATTATTGGGGGAACCGCCTGTGAGCTTCACCTTGATGTGGCAGGTTTTTCATTTCGGGCGACCAAAGACATCGACATGGTTATTGTCGCTCAAACGTTGAGCAGAGATTTTGCAGCTCGAATTTTTAGCTTCGTGACAGACGGAGGCTATGAGCTTTGGACACGGAAAGAAACCGGACAGCAGCACTTTTATCGTTTTGAAAA
>ENA-ORXR01002845-ORXR01002845.1-marine-metagenome-genome-assembly--contig:-NODE-2845-length-16063-cov-2.895596_pt1 | contig 16063 bp, 12 predicted proteins | sample MGYA00237866_ERZ511479 | MGnify/ENA metagenome assembly ERZ511479 | reverse complement strand
TGGTAGACGCGCTGGTTTTAGGTACCAGTGTCTTTGACGTGGGAGTTCGAGTCTCCCCTTTCGCACCAGTTTTCGTGCCGCACATGGCACATCACCTGACCCGATGAACGGCCCGTCTGAAGGCCACGGCAAACATCGCGGTTAATCGAGGCAAGCATGCAAGTATCCGTTGAAACCACCCAGGGCCTTGAGCGCAAAATGACTGTTGCGCTGCCATCTGAGGACATAGACAGTGCTGTATTGGAGCGGCTTCAGAGCCTGAGTAAAACCACTCGAATGAATGGTTTTCGTCCTGGAAAGGTACCGTTCAAGGTCGTCAAGAAGCGTTATGAGCCCCAAGTGCGCAGCGAAATACTGGGTTCGATGATCAATCGGTCCTACTACGACGCTGTACAGCAAGAGAAGCTGCGTCCGGCAGGTCAACCAGACATCGTGCCCGGAGACGCTCCAGAGGGTGACACAGGGTTTAGTTTCGTTGCTACGTTCGAGGTTTACCCTGAATTCGAACCGGTGTTCAACGAATCCATCAAGGTATCTTGCCCGTTAGCTAACATCGAGGAGGCAGATATCGAGGAGATGCTCGAGAATCTGCGCAAGCAGCGTACTGAGTATGTTGCAGTAGAACGAGAGTCAAAAGACGGTGACCAGGTGATCATCGACTTCCTGGGTCGCATCGACGGGGAGGAGTTTGACGGTGGCAAGGCTGAGAAAGCACCTCTGGTATTGGGCAGCAACGCCATGATCCCAGGCTTCGAATCCCAACTGGTCGGTATGAAGGCAGGTGAAGAGAAAACTATCCAGATCACGTTTCCCGAGAAGTATCAGGCGGAACATCTGGCTGGCAAGGACACTGAATTCGATATCACAGTGCATGAAGTAAAAGAGTCGAGTCTGCCCGAATTCACCGAAGAGCTGATCAAGAGCTTCGGAATCGAGGACGGCACTATCGAAAGCTTGCGTTCCGATATCGTCAAGAACATGGAACGCGAACTCAAGCAGCGTGTCGATGGCAAGGTTAAAAACCAGGTGATGGACGGTCTGGTCGAATTAAATCCTATTGATGTGCCAGGTTCTCTGGTTTCTGAGGAGATCAAGCGTCAAAGGGAACAACTTATGCAACAGATGCCGGCGGAGTCCGATTCTTCCATGCTGGCAGATGAGTTGTTTACCGAGCAGGCTACACGTCGAGTGCAGCTTGGTCTGGTGGTCGGCGAAATTATCCAGCAGAAAGAGATCAAGGCGGACGCAGCTGCCGTAAGAAGCCAGGTTGAGCAGCTTGCATCATCCTATCAGGACCCTCAACAAGTCATTGACTACTATTACGGTAACGAAGAAATGCTAAAGAACATTGAAGGTCTCGTTCTGGAAGAGGCGGTCATCGCTGCAGTTCTGGATGCCGCAACGGTCACCGACGAACCGACCACGTTTAAAGACATTATGAACCCACCGGAGCCTGAGGCGCCGGCAGAGAGCGAGAACAGCTAACGATGAATTCAGGTCCTACTTGGGGTTACACCGGCGCATTGCCTCGTACTCACGGCCAATCCAATGCCAATAGGGGAGCGTCAATGTCTGGCGCACCGTCGGCAGCAGGCGGTCTGGTACCGATGGTTGTGGAGCAATCGTCTCGTGGCGAACGCTCCTACGACATATATTCGCGACTGCTTAAAGAGCGCGTAGTATTCATGGTTGGTCAGGTAGAGGACTACATGGCCAATCTGATTGTTGCCCAGTTATTGTTTTTGGAGTCGGATAATCCTGACAAGGACATTTCGCTCTATATCAATTCTCCGGGTGGGTCCGTAACCGCTGGAATGGCGATTTACGACACAATGCAGTTCATCAAGCCCAACGTTAGTACGCTGTGTGTTGGTCAGGCAGCCAGCATGGGTGCTTTTCTGTTGACAGCAGGACAACCGGGAAAACGCTTCATTCTTCCTAACTCACGGGTCATGATCCATCAACCATCGGCAGGTTTTCAGGGACAGGCCACGGATATAGACATTCATGCGCGTGAGATTCTGTCGATAAAAGAAAAGATGAACAAATTAATGGCTCACCACAGTGGCCAGACTGTTGAAAAAGTAAAAAACGACACAGAGCGCGACAATTTTCTGACGGCTGAAGACGCTGTTGAATATGGTCTGGTAGATCGAATTGTTCAGACACGAGATGAAGAAGTCAGTGTGACCACCAGTGGCGAAAAGCCTGCTGCCGATAGTGGCGACAAGCCGCCTGCTTCTGAGGACTAGACTGACAGATAGTAAACGTCGAAAGTCGGGTATATGCTCGGCTCCGACTGTGATCCGCCCGTCATCCCTGATTTTGGCAATGGTTTGGTGCTTGAATCTTAAGGGGAAACACGGCAATGTGGCGCATAGCCAGAGGTTTTTGAAGCATGAGTGACCAGGAAGACAAGAAAGACGACGGCAAGTTGCTGTATTGCTCTTTTTGTGGAAAGAGCCAGCACGAGGTTCGCAAGCTGATTGCGGGGCCGTCAGTCTTTATCTGTGACGAATGCGTTGATCTTTGTAATGACATCATTACTGAGGAAATGCAGGAGCAATCGACAGATGAAGATAGCTCGCTACCGAAGCCTCACGAGATCAATGAGTTGCTCGATCAGTATGTCATCGGGCAGGCGAAGGCGAAACGTATTCTGGCGGTAGCGGTGTATAACCACTATAAGCGTCTGGAGTACAAAGACAAGAAAGGTGACGTTGAGCTGGCCAAAAGTAACATACTGCTTATTGGTCCTACCGGCTCTGGAAAAACGTTGCTTGCAGAGACTCTTGCCAGGACGCTCAACGTACCTTTTACTATCGCTGATGCCACAACGCTGACTGAAGCAGGTTACGTGGGTGAGGATGTCGAGAACATCATCCAGAAGCTGCTGCAAAAGTGTGACTACGATGTGGAGAAGGCTCAGACCGGTATTGTTTACATCGATGAAATCGACAAGATTTCCCGCAAATCTGACAATCCCTCCATCACTCGTGATGTCTCGGGTGAAGGTGTTCAGCAGGCATTGCTGAAACTGATCGAAGGCACGATTGCATCGGTACCACCGCAAGGCGGAAGAAAGCATCCACAGCAGGAATTTCTGCAGGTAGATACGTCTAATATACTGTTCATTTGTGGTGGTGCATTCGCAGGACTGGAAAAAATCATTCAGAACAGAAGTGACAAAGGCGGAATCGGTTTTGCTGCTGAAGTGAAGTCGAAAGACGACAGAAACAATATCGGGCAGTTGTTGATGGATTGCGAAGCACAGGACCTCATCAGCTTTGGTCTGATCCCTGAGTTCGTCGGTAGATTGCCTGTTGTTGCAACACTCGAGGAGCTTGATGAAGAGGCATTGGTCAGAATTCTTATCGAACCTAAAAACGCCATCACCAAGCAATATCAAAAACTGCTTGCAATGGAAGAGGTTGATATAGAATTCCGTAAGGACGCGCTCTACGCTGTAGCAAAAAATTCTCTGGAGCGTAAGACAGGTGCTCGTGGTTTGAGAACCATTCTGGAGAACGTGTTGCTCGACACCATGTATGAGTTGCCGAGAATCGAAAACGTCAAGAAAGTCATACTTGATGCGGCTGTTGTTCGAGGGGAAGCTAAACCTTATCTGCTTCTGGAAGGTCAGGAAAAGGTTATGGAAGAAGAGAAATATAAACGCGCAGCGTCGGACGACTAGTCGTTTCAGCAGTGCTTTTAAAGCAGAGCCGATCCCTGTGGTCGGCTTTGTTGCGCTTAACGGCCTTGTTTTTTGTGGGTATTTGATTCATCAGGTTGCAACTTTCCTTCATGTTATATGCTTGATTTTTCCGAAGTGAGTCTCACCTTGTCGTGTATGCTCGACTAAACACAGTCAGCCTTACACAGGAGAATTCAACCCCGTGACTGATACCCAGGATTCAGATGATACGGTCATTGAAACCAGTCAATTACCCGTACTGCCATTACGAGATGTGGTGGTTTACCCACACATGGTCATACCGCTGTTTGTCGGTAGAGAAAAATCGATAGATGCCCTTGATGCTGCAATGTCTACGGACAAGCAAATCATGCTGGCAGCTCAAACGAGTGCAGCAGTGGATGAGCCTGGCGACGGTGACATACACCGTGTCGGTACCATTGCCACCATTCTTCAGCTTCTCAAACTGCCAGACGGTACGATCAAAGTGCTCGTTGAAGGTGTAAAGCGGGCAGTAATCGACACGGTGAGTACTGCCGAAGCCGGATACTTTGTTGCCGATTACAGCTTTCCTGACCCCGAGCAGCTTGCCGAAGATTCCAACACAGAAGGCAAAGAGCTTGAGGTACTGGTGAGATCGGTCACCAACATGTTCGATCAGTACGTGAAGATGAACAAGAAGGTGCCACCTGAAATCCTGAGTTCGCTGACAGGCGTTGATGATGCTGATCGACTAGCAGACATGATTGCAGCGCAAATGTCCTTGCGCGTAGAAGAGAAGCAGCAAATTCTGGAACTGTTTGATCCGGCTCAGCGGCTTGAGCATTTACTTAATCTGATGGAATCAGAGCTCGACATGCTGCAAGTGGAAAAACGTATTCGCGGTCGAGTCAAGCAGCAGATGGAAAAAAGCCAGCGTGAGTATTATCTGAATGAGCAGATGAAGGCCATTCAGAAAGAATTGGGTGAAATGGATGATGTTCCCAATGAAACCGAGGAGCTCACACGCAAGATTGCCAAGGGAGGTCTTTCCAAAGAAGCTCGTAAAAAAGCCACTGTCGAACTTAACAAGCTGAAAATGATGTCGCCCATGTCGGCCGAAGCCACAGTGGTGCGTAACTACATCGACACACTGGTCGGATTGCCCTGGAAGAAAAAATCCAAACTTAAGAAAACGTTACAGCAAGCGGAAGCTACGCTCGAGAATGATCACTATGGGCTGGAGAAGGTCAAGGAACGCATTCTCGAATATCTTGCAGTACAGAAGCGTGTAGGTCATGCCAAAGGTCCTATCCTGTGCCTGGTAGGCCCTCCCGGAGTCGGCAAGACCTCCCTGGGTAAATCTATCGCTCGTGCAACCGGGCGAAGATTCAGTCGCATGGCTCTGGGTGGCGTGCGTGATGAGGCAGAAATTCGCGGTCATCGTCGTACCTATATTGGTTCCATGCCGGGCAAAATTGTTCAGAGTCTTGCGAAGGTAAAACGCCGCAACCCGCTCATCTTGCTGGATGAAATAGACAAGATGTCCACTGATTTTCGGGGTGATCCTTCCTCCGCATTGCTGGAGGTGCTGGACCCTGAGCAGAACCATACGTTTACAGACCACTATCTGGAAGTGGAATACGATTTGTCTGACGTCATGTTTGTGGCCACCGCTAACACGATGAATATTCCTGAGCCGCTGCTCGACCGTATGGAGGTTATCCGTATTCCCGGCTATACCGAGATGGAAAAGGCCAACATTGCCGAACGATACCTGCTGCCCAGAAAGATGCTAGATAACGGACTGGACACGTCAGAACTGTCTGTTAGTGATGATGCCATTATGGAAATCATTAGAAGCTACACTCGGGAGGCTGGTGTCCGGAATCTGGAAAGAGAGGTTTCCAAGATTTGTCGCAAGGTGGTTCGCAAAGTCATGGAGCTCGAGTCGGACAATAATTCCGAGCAACATGATGAGAAGAGCAAACTTGTGTCGGTTACAGCAGAAAATATAGATGATTATCTTGGCGTACCGCGACATCGTTATGGCCGTGCTGAGAAAGAAAACCAGATCGGACAAGTCACAGGACTTGCCTGGACACAGGTAGGAGGAGAACTCCTCACCATAGAGTCAGCCGTAGTGCCCGGGAAAGGCAAGTTAAGCTCCACAGGTCAACTGGGCGACGTCATGCAGGAATCCATTCAGGCAGCAATGATGGTGGTGCGTAGTCGTGCTGAAGCGCTGGGTATAGATCCTGCCTTTCATGAGAAGCTGGATATTCATCTTCATGTTCCAGAAGGCGCAACACCTAAGGATGGTCCAAGTGCAGGTGTCGGCATGTGCACAGCCATCGTATCGTGCCTGACTAGTGTTCCTGTTAGAGCGAATGTTGCCATGACCGGTGAGATTACGTTACGAGGTGAAGTACTGCCTATTGGCGGGTTGAAGGAAAAACTGCTTGCCGCTCAGCGTGGTGGTATAGACACTGTTCTGATTCCCATCGAAAATGAAAAAGACTTATCTGAGATTCCGGACGAAATAAAATCAGGACTCGATATACGACCCGTTCAATGGATAGATCAGGTGCTTGATGTGGCTCTTGCAAGCACCCCGGGTCCTGACGGTGAGAAGCTTGTCGACCCTGTATCAGGGGCGGAAGAGCGTAGTGGTGGTGCTACGGGTTCAGTTCGAACGCACTAAGGTCTTTTTAACAATTGTTCGATCTGAAACGGTTGGGGCGGATGGATAAATCGCCCCTTTTCTGATATGGAAACTCACTAATCACAATAGTTTGCGCTGTAACCCGCATGGTCAGTGGGTTTTTCAATTTTTTTCGCGTATCATCTGCGCGATAGTCAGAAGCTAGAGAATGACACCACGATAGTTTGGTGCTTAAACAACAGAACTTTACGGGGAACGTTTTTTATGAATAAAGGTGAGTTTGTTGATGCGGTTGCAGCCAAGGGCGAAATGTCTAAAGCAGATGCATCCAATGCAGTTGACGCAGTACTTGATGCTGTAACAGAAGCCATGAAGCAGGGCGATCAAGTTACTCTGGTCGGCTTCGGCACATTCCTTGTTCGTAAGAGGGAAGCCCGCACAGGTCGCAATCCACGTACTGGTGAGCCTTTGCAAATAAAAGCTTCGAATGTTCCTAGCTTCAAGGCTGGTAAAGCATTAAAAGATGCGGTAAACTAGGCGGCTTGGGTGCTTAGCTCAGCTGGTAGAGCATCGCCCTTACAAGGCGAGGGTCGGCGGTTCGATCCCGTCAGCACCCACCATGTTGTAAATAAGTTCTGGAGCGGTAGTTCAGTTGGTTAGAATACCGGCCTGTCACGCCGGGGGTCGCGGGTTCGAGTCCCGTCCGCTCCGCCAACTCCAGTAGCTGATAGAAGTAGTAATCGGCGCTAATCTTGCCAGATGTTATGGCAAGGCAATCAAGGGTGCCTCGGCACCCTTTTTTGTATGTGTCTATAAAGTAAGTGAGAGTGCAAAATCCATCCGGCTATCCGGAGCAGAATAGAACTTCAGCGGTGTATCGCTATCGAATATAGCCATAGCCGGTGGAACACGTAGTTAAAGAGGCGCTTGCAGCATTATGTTATTGGATCTGAGAGAGACCGTAAGAAATTCCAAGCCGATCAAGTATTCACTGATCACGCTTATTTGTATACCGTTTGCCCTGGTTGGTATTGGTTCTTACTTCAGTGGCGGAACAGCAGCGCCAGTTGCCGAGGTAAACGGCCAGCCCATAGACCAGCAACAACTTGAAAGGGCGTATCAGCAACAGCGGCAACAGTTGGCGCGTATGTTTGGTGGCCAGATTCCGGAAGCTTTCGCCAACGAGTCGGCCTTGCGTGAACAGGCATTACAGCAGTTGATCACACAACAAGTGCTCGAAAGTGAAGTGGTCAATCAAAAATTCGCTGTGGGCGATAAAACTTTGGGCAGAGCCATCAGAAATCTGCCTGCTTTTCAGGTTGATGGTAAGTTCGATCAGGAAACTTATCAGGCTCAGTTGCGGGCCTCAGGTATGTCAGTACCTGCTTTTGAACAGAGTTACAGAGACGACACGGCGCTGAATCAGTTTCGTACGGGCGTAATTGATACAAGTTTTATCTTGCCTACTGAGGCTGAACAACTCTCTGCATTAATGCGTCAGACACGCACCATTGAAGCCGTTCAATTTGATTTTGAGCAAGCTAAGGCAGACATCGACATTGCAGAAGACGACGTAGTGGCTTACTTTGAAGACAACAAAGACAATTTCCAGTTTCCTCAGCGTGCGAAGATTCAGTACCTTGAACTCAATGCTGAAGATCTTGCTGCAGATGTGGATGTCAGCGATGAGCAGGCACAGGAATTCTATGATGCAAACCGCGGTAATTTCATGTTGCCCGAGCAACGCGAAGCCTCGCATATATTACTCAGTGCGGATGAAGGTGACGCCGCCGATCAGACCGCCATACTGAGTGAGGTTAAAGAACGTATCGCTGCTGGTGAATCGTTTGCTGATCTCGCCAAAGAGTTATCTGATGATGTTGGCTCCGCAGAGATGGGTGGTAGTCTCGGAACAATCTCCCCAGGCGCAATGGTGCCTGAGTTTGAGGAAGCGGTATTTGCGTTGGAAAATGCAGGCGATCTATCGGATCCTGTGGCCACAGAGTTTGGTGTACACCTTATTCAGCTTGACAAAATCAGCCCCGAAACCGGTAAGCCCTTCGAAGAGGTGCGTGAGGAAATCAAGACAACCATGCAGCAAGATGAGGCTGATTCCACTTACTTTGAATTGCGAGAACAGTTGGCTGAGCTGACCTTCGACAACTCCGGCTCGCTTGAGCCAGCCAGCGATGCCACTGGTCTCGAAATAAAGACATCTGAATGGCTCGACAATGATACTGATTCAGGCCTTGTTCTATCCAGCCCACAGGTCATGGGTGCCGTTTTCAGTGACGAAGTGCTAAACGAGGAAAACAATTCAGAACTGCTGGAAGTCGGTCAGCGTCACATAGTGGTACTGCGTGTTCTGGAGCACGATGAGCCGCGACCCAAGACAATAGAAGATGTCCGTGAGGAAATCGTGGACTCGCTGAAGGGTGAGCGGGCTACCGAAGCGCTGGAAGTGCTTCAGGCAAGTGCCATTGAAAGACTGATGGCCGGTGAGTCCGCCTCTGACATTGCAGGCTCTGACGAATCGGTAACCACTATCGAGCAAGAAGTACTTGAGAGAAACTCAACAACACTCGATCGTAACGTCGTTACGCAAGTATTCGCTTTGCCAAAGGTCACTGGCGAGGTTGTGACAGAAACAGCTACGTTATCAAACGGTGATCTGCTTGCCATGCGTCTGGATTCAATTGATGTGGCAGAAGCGGTAGCTGCCGATGAGGCTGCGGTGGCAGATTCCGGTCTGGCTGAGAGTTCCGTGACTTCCGGCGCTGATCCCAGACTCGGTGGTACGGAGTTTGAAGTGCTGCTGGAAAGTCTGAGAGAGCAAGCTGATATTGAGCTCAAAGAAGTTAGCGCTGGTGCTTCAGCTTACGGCTCATAAGCTTCAATGACAGCGGGCTACTATCGCGCAGCCCGCTCTCTGGTCGTTTTTGACATGGCCACCAGCATCCCCCCGAACCTGCGATGTCTATCTCAGTCCCGTCGGGTAGGCAATCTGTACCCTGATTGGCGTCTGTTGAGATTTATCAATAGAGAATGTCACGGAAAATTCCATTCCCACGCTATCCAGGTCAGTCATTTCGACACCCAGAGCATCCGATTGCGCTGACAGCTCGCGCACGATGATTAGACAGGCCTCGGCGTGGTCGCTATTCATGTGCTCGATAACAGAAGCTGTAAATTCAGCATCAAAGCGTAGCGGCGAGTTTTCCTGAGTTTTGGCTAATTCATGCTGATCATTTTGCATTCGTTATGATCTCTGTTCGTGACAGCAGTGTTCGATGGCCTTACCATTGCGGCGCCCGCGATCTTGACTGAACGTTTTCATGTGTGCTTTGCCAATGTTCAGAACGGTCAGGCGCGCCAAGGTTGTAATGGGCATAACTTGAAACAGCAAGGCTGGAGATTGTAGAGACAATGAGTGTAATCAAGGAGTTCAAGGAATTTGCCGTAAAAGGCAGCCTGATCGATATGGCGGTTGGTATTATCATTGGCGCAGCAGTTGGCAAGATGGTCAGTACTCTGGTCGACAATATTCTGATGCCCGTCATTGGCGTACTCATGGGAGGCGTTAACTTCCAGGATCTCTCCATTAAGGTGGGAGACGCAGCTATCGGCTATGGTGCATTTATTCAGGCGATGATTGATTTTCTGATCGTGGCTTTTGTTATCTTCATGATTCTGCGGATGATCAATAACATGAAGGCAAACTTCGAGAAAGAAAAAGCCGAAGAGCCGAAAGAAAAGCCTGCCGATATTGAGCTGCTTATCGAAATTCGTGACTTGCTAAAACACGGGCGCTAGCCTGAATGGCAGTGCACCACAGTCAACAAATTTCGTCATTCTCAAGGGCCAATGTTGGTAACTTCGGCATTCTCGAGTGTCAATGTAGGTAACTTCGTCATTCCCGCGCAGGCGAGAATCCATGTTGATGCTGGTATGGATCCCCGCTTTCGCGGGGATGACATCGATGCCGAGTTCTTGGTCAGCTTAGATTCGGCATTGATACAATGTTGAAGCCGCCGTCCACATAAATAATCTGACCTGTGATACCACCTGCCATGGGTGATGCGAGAAAGGCGGCAGTGTCTCCGACTTGCTCAATCGTGGTGTTCTCGCGCATGGGTGACACGCTCGAGACATGTCCCAAAAGTTTCTTGAAATCCCCTATACCAGCAGCGGCCAGAGTCTTGATGGGTCCTGCCGATATGGCGTTAACACGAATTCCATCCGGGCCGAGTGATCCTGCCATAAAGCGCGTGTTGGCTTCAAGAGAGGCTTTGGCTAGTCCCATAACGTTGTAATTTGGCATTGCCCGAACGGCACCGAGGTAGGACAACGTAATCAGTGAACCCCCTTTGCGCAGCTGTGGTCGTGCGGCTTTGGCGATAGCTGCAAAACTGTATGAGCTGATGTCGTGGGCAATGCGAAATGACTCGCGCGTGACAGACTCGAGGAAGTCGCCATCCAGTGCTTCTCGCGGAGCAAATGCAACTGCGTGAATCAGGCCGTCAAAGCCATCTGTCCATTCTCCTTTGACAGATTCCATCAGTGTGTCAATTTCTTCGTCAATCGCAACATCACAAGGAAAAACCAGTTTGGAATCGCATGCTGCTGCCATGTCGATAACACGATCTTTCAGCCGCTCGTTCTGGTAGGTAAAAGCAAGGCTGGCACCTTCACGATGCATGGCAGAGGCAATGCCCCAGGCTATCGAACGCTTGCTGGCTACGCCAAAAATGATAAATCGCTTTCCTGTCAGCATTCCCATAATGTCAGTCCTCTTTTTTAGCCAGTAGTTGGTTTAGCACAGACTCGTATATTTGAGTCAGCGAATCAATATCCTTGCACGATACCCGTTCATCGATTTGATGAATGGTTGCGTTTATAGGTCCAAACTCGATTACCTGTGCGCCGGTCGGGGCAATGAATCGTCCGTCTGAGGTGCCGCCGCCAGTGTCCAGCGTAGCCGTAGAGCCGGTAACTTCGTGAATAGCGCCTTGCACTGCTTCAGTGAGTGTGCCCGGTGAGGTAATAAACGGATGTGCACTGTCTTTCCAGCTGATGTTGCTATCCAGATTGTGTGACTGGCAGAGCGTCGTCACGGCAGATTCGATAGCCTCAATGGAGGTTTCCGGGCTATAGCGAAGGTTGAACTCAATCGTAAGCACCCCGGGAATGACGTTAGTCGCGCCTGTACCAGCATGGATGTTGGATATCTGCAGTGTGGTTGCAGGAAAGTGTTCGTTTCCCTGATCCCATTGTATGGCTGTCAACTCGCATAGCATGGGCATGGCACGGTGTACCGGATTGTCCGCCAGATGGGGGTACGCAACATGGCCCTGTTTGCCCTGGATGGTTAACGTAGCGCCCAGTGAGCCACGGCGTCCGTGGCGAATGACATCGCCTAGCTGGCTGGCGCTGGTGGGTTCGCCAACAATGCAATAGTCGATGGTTTCGTTGCGCAGCTGTAGTTGCTCGATAACAAATCGAGTGCCTTCGGTTGCCGGTCCTTCCTCGTCGCTGGTTAACAATACAGCTATGGATCCTGTGTGCCGGGGGTTGAGCGCAACAAAGCGTTCTATCGCAGTGATCATCGCAGCGACACCACCTTTCATGTCCGCTGTTCCTCTGCCTATAACATGGTCATCAGCTATGGCTGCCGCAAACGGTGGGGAGCTCCAGGCCTCGATGTCCCCTGTAGGGACTACATCGGTATGCCCGGCAAATACCATCAACGGCGACTGTGTGCCGCGACGTGCCCACATATTAGTGACCTCGCCGCTGGGCATATGCTCGATTTCAAAACCCGCCGTTTTGAGGCGTTCAGCAAGCAAAGCCTGGCACCCTTTATCGTCAGGCGTTACAGAGCCTCGGCGAACAAGATCTATCAGCAGTTGTACAGTGTCGCTTGCGTCGGTCATAGTTCGGATTTAAACAGTTCGGTAACGGTCATTTTCTCTTCTGGTGTCAATGGCATGCCATCTGTGTTCGACAGCAGGAAAACATCGTCGATACGTTCGCCGAGAGTGGATACGCGGGCGGCATGGACATTGAAGCCGGCAGTCATCAGGATCTCCCCAATAGACGAAAGGATTCCTGGTCTGTCGGCCGCGGTGATCCGCACTTCGGTGAAGTCAGACTCGACGTCTGAGAAATCTACCTGCGTGGAAATCGAAAAATAACGTAGCTGACGGGCAGGGCGCTGTGAGGCAACATCGGGTATGTCACGCGGTACGCCAAGCTCTTGAGTCAGGCTGAGTCTTATTTCATCTATCCGGTAGAGTTCTTCAATTGGCTGATGGTTGGAATCCAGCACATGAAAGGTATCGAGAGCAAACCCGGCGGCTGTTGTGTTGATAGTCGCTGACAGGATGTTCAGCTGCAAACGCTCCATGACTGCGGTGATCAAGGCAAACAATGCCTTGTCATCGGGCGTGTAGATCAGTATCTCTGTAGAGCCTCTGGATGCTGAATATCGCAATGATACAAGCGGCCAAGGTGCATCCTCGTTGGCCAGCAGTATTTCTGTGTGCCGGGCTATTTCGATAGCCTGATACTGCCTGAAATATTCGTCACCCAGCGTCGTCCAGAGGTGATCTATACGCGGGTCCTTGTCGAGGCTGTCGTCCAGCAACGTGCGAGTATGGGCTTGTCGACGAGCGATAACATCCTCGGCATCCAGTGGATTGTCTAGGCCTCGTTGCAAAATCAACAGGGCGTGTCGGTAGAGTGATTGCAGCAGGCTTTGCTTGAATGAGTTCCACAGTTCCGGGTTGGTGGCCCGAATGTCTGAAATGGTCAGTAGGTATAGATGGTTCAGTCTATCGATACTGCCTACTTGCCGTGCAAACTCGAGTTGTTCTTTGGGGTCGTCTATGTCTTTACGTTGCGCGGTAATAGACATAAGAAGGTGATGTCGCACCGTCCATTCCATCAGCTCTGCATCGGCCTGCGGCAGGCCGTGCGATTGTGCGAACTCACGAGCATCTTCTGCCCCGAGAATGCTGTGATCACCACCGCGGCCTTTGGCGATATCATGAAACAGAGCAGTCAGATACAGCACGTGTGGTCGTCTGATCTGGGTTGCTACCGAACTGCCATGCGGCAGCTCATCGGCAAATTGTGGCAGCGTCAGGCGACGCAGGTTCCGAATCACCAGGAAAGTGTGCTCGTCTACCGTATAGATGTGGAAAAGGTCATATTGCATTCTGCCAACTATTTTGTCGAATGCGGGTAGGTAGGCCGCCAAAACGCCATAGCGATTCATCAATCTTACAGTTCGCGTCAACTTTTTCGGGTTACTGAAAATTCTTACGAACAGATCTCGCACTTTGGGGTCACTGCGAAAACGGTCATTGATCAAGGGCAGGTTGGCGCGTATTAATCTGACTGTGTTGGATCGTATGTTGATAGCTTCTGGCGTATCTCCGAATATCAGAAAGACTTCAAGCAATGCAGCCGGATAGTGCATGAAAACGTCATCATGCGTTACCTCCAGAAATCCGTTTCTTAGCTGAAAGCGTGCGTTGATCGGTTCTATATCCGAAGATGCAGTTATGCCACTGATGATGCCGCCAATTCCTTGCAATAAAATTTCGTTGAGCCGTTGTAGTGACAAAACCGTGCGATAGAACTGCTGCATCAGTTCTTCTATCGACTTGTTGTTTGTATCGTCGTTGTAGCCAAATGCGTGGGCGATTTCCTTTTGATAGTCGAACAGTAGTCTGTCTTCACGCCGCTCAGCCACGTGGTGCAAGAGATAACGTATCCGCCAGATCAGTTCCAGCCCTTCGCGCAACATCGTCAGCTCACCGGGTTCCAATAATCCGTTGTCTACCAGCGGCTCGAGACTGCGAGTGCCGAACTGTCTCTGGCAGACCCAGGCTATTGTCTGGAAATCACGCAATCCGCCCTGACTCTCTTTCAGATTGGGTTCAAGGCGATAGGCGTTCGTCTGGAAACGGGAGTGCCGCTGCTCCTGTTCTTCAACCTTGGCAGCAAAAAAATTAGCCGATGACCACATTCGGGATGGGGCTATGACCTGCTGCATTCGAGCGAACAGATCAGCGCTTCCACAAACCAGACGGGCTTCCATCACGTTGGTTATCACCGTAATGTCGGCAGCAGATTCCTCTTCGCATTCTGAAACAGTACGCACACTATGTCCGATGTCCAGATTCAAGTCCCAAAGCGATGTTATCCAGGCGGAGAGTGTCTCATCGCGTTGAGTATTCGTACCAACGATCTGATTGTCTGGCACCAGAATGGCAATATCGATATCGGAGTGGGGGTGGAGTTCTGCCCGGCCATAACCGCCCACGGCCAATAGAGCCAGGCCGCCGAACGCCTGCGCGTGGGTGCTCCACATGACAGTAAGCACGTGATCGATGACTGCGGTGCGCAGCGTGAGCAAAACAGAGGCCTTGAAGCCTTCGAGAAAAACCTTGTGTATGGCTTGTTGACCCAGATCCAGTGCCTCTTTATATCGGGCTGGATTATCAGGCGACTCAGTGATGAAATCATCTATTTCACGCAGGATGGATGATCTTCTCTGCGTCATCTCCGCGTCACTTACGCTCAATTTCACAGGGATATCTCGCCCGAAGAAAAATGCTTGTTCAGCGTTCTCACTTAGAGCGTCTGTCCGTCACCGAGTGTCAACAGCTCGTAGCCATCTTCTGTGACCAGCACTGTGTGCTCCCATTGAGCAGACAGTGAACGGTCACGAGTAACCACAGTCCAGCTATCAGCCAGAACGCGTGCGTGTCGACGTCCCTGATTGATCATCGGCTCGATAGTGAAGGTCATGCCTGCGCGTAGTTCAACGCCTTCGCCGGGTTTTCCATGATGTAGAACCTGGGGATCTTCATGGAAGCTTGCACCGATGCCGTGGCCACAATACTCTTCTACTACCGAATAATGCTGGTTTTCCGCGAAGACCTGAATCGCATTTCCGATGTCGCCCAGTGTGGCGCCAGGGCGCACGATGCGTATGCCTCGTACCATGCATTCGTAGGCGGTCTCGCAAAGGCGTCTGGCATGCGGTTGCACTGCGCCAACGTAGTACATCCGGCTGGTGTCACCGAACCAGCCATCTTTGATAACCGTGACATCGATATTCACGATGTCGCCTTTTTTCAGCACCCGATCGCTTGGAATGCCGTGACAGATCTGTTGGTTAACAGACGTGCAGATGGATTTCGTGAAACCTTTGTACCCTAGCGTGGCAGGGATGCCCTTCTGTACATTGACAATATGGTTGTGGCAGATCGTATTGAGTTCTTCGGTTGTGACGCCTGGAACCACGTATTCGGTAATCATGTCCAGAACCTCGGCTGCGAGACGCCCGGCGACTCGCATCCTGGCGATTTGCTCGGGCGTTTTCAGAGAGATGGACATGGGTGAGACCGATTTAGCACAAAGGGGGGGTTAGTGTACATCGCTGGCCCCGAATGTGTTATAAAGCGTGGCTGACCGGCGCTGGTTTCCCAGCTCGGATTTCACACGCAAGTCGTTTCAACCCGGCCGGGTGCCCACAGGAACCATTTGTTCCCTCGGGTCTGCTGCGGTTGGCTTGCGGAGGCCAAACCCAACTTAAAAGGAAATACCATGGCTGATGTAACCATGCGCCAGATGCTTGAAGCAGGCGTACATTTCGGACACCAAACCCGTTACTGGGCTCCCAAGATGGCACCGTACATCTATGGCGAGCG
>ENA-ORXR01002844-ORXR01002844.1-marine-metagenome-genome-assembly--contig:-NODE-2844-length-16065-cov-12.415999_pt1 | contig 16065 bp, 15 predicted proteins | sample MGYA00237866_ERZ511479 | MGnify/ENA metagenome assembly ERZ511479 | reverse complement strand
CCAACATCTGCTACAACGGCCTCCATCTTTTTAGTGGAAGCTACGGACACGCCGATCGACCTGATCTGGCGTGAGGCGAGGGTCCCGTTTACCAACCTAGAGTCAAGGCTTTGAAGCGTTCGATCAGGATCGATCCGCATCGATTTGGATGCGGTTCGCGGCCGGTTGATTCGGTTGGGACGCTACTTCTTCATTATCCGCACATTGGATTTACATGGATTGCGCGACGGTTCGTCATCCATCCACTCTTGACGACTGACCACTGCGCATGATTCAGCACGCGATAATCTAATGATCGTCGACCGATCGTCGACTGAGCATGGATCGTCCGTGATCGAGCGTGGCATCTTGGGTCACAGACTGAGCGAGCGCAGTGGACTGCAGCTCTCATACCGATCCACTGCGGGTGGGCGCCACACAGGGACGCCCACCCCACCCGCACTTCGCACACGTCGAGCAGCATCTGCTGTCGCACGCTTCTCCGTCGCAGCCGCGGCCTGCCGCACGTCGCCTCCCCCGTGCTTCTGTTGGTTGGCGATTGTTCGTCTTGTGCACCTTTTGTCTTACATATCCCCTTCCCCCCGCACCCCGTGCATCGCCACTCTCCCCGCCCCCTACGCTGGCCCGTCGCCTGGACGGGGTCTATCCCAGTTCGAGCTTCTACCTGCCATGTCTTCGGGCCATCCGCGCCCGTACGTCCCAGCTGCTGTTGCGCCGCACGTCGAAGCGGCGCAGCACCTGTGCCGGGCAGCATGCGCTGACGGTGGCAGTGACTTTTCTATTTCCCTGCTCGTCAAGCGCGGGGGCAGCTCTCCCCTGGTTGTGTTTGCATCGGGGTTGAATCCGCAGTGTGACACGGCGACTCGGAAGCGGCTGAAGGCTGCTGCCGGGATGTTCTTTTTGTCCCTTCCAACCGCCGGGGTGAACAAGCCGCCTCTGCCGCGCAACCCCATCACCGGCCTGCTTTGGGCCACGGCCGGACCGAACGCCACCGGTTCCACCACGGCTGTGCCCCAATCCGCGTCTTCTTTTGCTCCACTTCCAGGCGCGATGTCCCACACTTTACGTGGGGGGCTACCTGGGGGCACTCCTGATCATGCTACCGGCACCGTGGTGCCGACAGCGGTGACCGGCGTCGGTGGCTTGGTTGGGGGTGCTCCGGCTGGTGGTGGAAGCGTAACCACAGGTGGCGCAGGGGCGACTGCTGCTGAAGCTGTAGCGGGCCGGAACAACCGTGGAGTCGGAGCGGCTGCTGTAGCAGTCGGCGACGTAGTTGGTGTCGGCGGCCCCGTGGCAGACGGCGGCGCTGGTGCTGGCGCGACGGACATGACGGGCAATGGCAGGGCCTCTGCCCATGGCGACAACCCTGCCGGCGGGGCGTTGTCGCGGGGGGAAATCCCTGTGTCTCTTGCTGCTACCAGCCGCTATGGTGAGCTCCCCCAACTTCCTGCCTATATTGGCACCAAGCACGTGACGGGAAAGCGCTCTCGCGGATCAACCGTCACCGCGACGCCACCCCTTCCCGAGCCACGGACGTGGCAGGTCACGCAGGAGATGGCAACTTCTTTGAAGACGCGGTTTTCGGAGGGGGGCATCTCCATCACGCGAAAACACATGGACGGTTTTCTTACGCTCCTCAAGCACTGCTACGACGTGCGGCTCAAACGAGTCGGTCGCAACACCCCGTACGAGCCCCTCTTCCCTACGGCCGCCCTGGGGGTGACGGTCAACTTCCAGTACATTGAGAGCGGCCCGGCAGTTCTCATCCCGCTCGTACTCAAGAACGTGAGCAGCCAGCACAAGAATGTGACGTGTAGCCTGATCCTCTTCATGATCAATGACGTGGGCGACGAGGCGTATGACTGGATGCTGTCGCGGTACTGCGAGGGCATGCGGTCGCACCAATCGTCACCATCCGCCGGGGTACCCCGTGCAAAGAAGGCGGGCGGCAAAAACACTGCTGCGGAGCTCGCGTTTAATGGAGCAGCGGCTGCAGATCGTGCGCTGGTGGCCGTGAATCGGGGGGTTGGAGGGAACGGGCCGGGTGCTGCTCGTGGTGGGACTAGCGGCGGCCCTGGTTCTGTCGTGCCTTCCTCCCGGCGCCGCGCGCTCTACTTTCCTTCTCAACCTCCCCCGCTTCCGCCAGTAACCAACGTGGTCAAGTTGGAGGGGAAGGATGTCGGCACGTGTGCTGTCCACCTCGAGTTTGCAGAGCACCATGGCACCACGTTGCCAGCGGGCCACGTCTCCATTATTTTGCTTTCGTGCCATGACGACGCTACTAGCGTGCGCTACCCGATGGACGTGCACGCATCGTTTTGTGTCGAGCGCGGGTTTCCTGGGGAGATGCATCTGCCAGCCTGCCTCAAGCAACGCCTGGTCTGGCCGATCAAGCAACTTGGGTACGTCGGTGGCGCTTGCCTCGATGCGTTCGTCTACTTCTTCCTTGTGACCTTGTTTTTTCTGTGTAAACAACCATCGCATGGAGACAACATTAACACGACGTGAATTTCGTGCTCCCCACTTCTCTTTGCTTACCGCAGACCTCGCTGCCACTTGTGGTCGGGATTTCCTGGACCAAAGGAGAAGGTCGTAGCATCTGCTTTGGTGTGGCGCATCGTGGACAGAGTGGACACAGTTGAGGACGAGTGCGTCGGCGGTGCTGCCGCGGAGGTGTACGACGCTGAGTTTGTTGACGGCGTTGAAAGGGACGACTACGAGGCGTCGGACCTCTTGTACGGGAGTGACGCGTACGCCAGACTCGAGGAACAACATTTTGGAGGGATGGGACTGCCCCCAACGTTGGGGCACTTGAAGGACCTGCAAAGCTTGTCGTCTGTTTCTTTGCGCTTTCTTTGGAGCGCGGCCTTCATCACCGTGCAGTCAACGCAGTGACTGGTATTTACAATGAGCTCTCTGTTGCCTCCACCAGTGCGGTCCAAAACGCTAAGCACGTTGCGCTTGTCTTGATGATGGCCATTGTCAATCCCCGTACGCACAGAGAACGCAAAAAGCGCACCCGAGAGAGCGCCGTATACACGAGCCCGTCGCACGCCCAGTCATCTCTACTAAAGTCAATGCAGACACCGTCCAGTTCAGAGCCTTGAGCCCTGTGTATGGTCAACGCCCATGCCAACAAAAGCGGGACCTGTGTGCGGTGCCCAATCACAACACCACGATCGTTGAACACATCCCACTTTGCGGTCTTAACGACAACGGCCACACCCTTAAAAAGGCAAACAACCTCGTTGCTTGCAGGAAACTCCACTACACGCCCAACCGAACCAGTCGGCACATTGGGGGAAAGGCGTCGTAGGGCGACTACCGGTGCCTGCACCTTGAGGGTGATCAACGCGTCCGCATGCTGGTTGATCTGCTCCACGGCGCTCTGCTTCTCCGCCAGCGTCCCAGACGTGACGACGTCGGCCGCAAAGAACGACACGGCCTCACCCGGGAGCTCAGAGAGACGCTCTGAGTTGTACTGCGCAGCCGAAGCGCGAAGCGAGCGCAGCTGCGGCATGAGCAGGCGTTGCTCGTCCGAAAAAGACGACCACGTTGAGTTGATCAGGGCAATGTCGTTATCCGTCTGGGCGCCGACGCGCACGCGCATCAGCAACTCGGCGTAGTCGGAGTCGCCGCCGTGCCGGTGGCGTCCCAGGAGCACGCGACAGCTCCCGCGCCACGGCCTGAACAGAGACCGCCACTGCGCGCACTGGAAGACAACCTTGTCTGACGAGGAGCGGGACAAGTTTACGGGAAGAGTCTGCATGGGATCTCCAGAAGCTTGAAGGGACAATCCGAACAGGTACAAGACAAGGGCAAGAGAAGTATCAGGGAGACAGACGTCAGAAAAAGGATAAAGTGGTGCAGCGGCACACGCACACAACCAAACTGAACTGGGGGCTTCCAACGAAGGCGAGACGGGCAGGCAATGACCAACATACCGATGACCTGCACACCTCCAGCGGGATGTTGTTGAGCCCCAGCGGGAGCAAGGCCACGCAAAATCTTGAGGTACACAACAAGCCAGCGCGACGTGATGGTAAACACCTCGTCAATGACAAGTACCCGCACCTGACGGAGCTTGGTTGCCAACCGCGACCGCGCCTTGGCTGCAGCTAGGAATTGGTCAGGGGTTGCCAAAAACACACCGACCCCAAAAAACGAGTTGAGAGTGGTGCCGCCAATGAGGTCAGCTGCTGCCCCGTACCATGAGCAAACTGCCACAGACCCGGCGCCCCAGCTGTTGACAGCATCACGGATGATCGCACGCAGCAGTACCGACTTTCCAGACCCAGCACAGGCAAAGATACCGACATTTCTCCCAGCACGATACTCCTCAAAACAGCCGGCTTGGGACGAGTCAAGGACCACAGGGGTGGCCATCTCCAGAAGGGACGGGTGGAAGGGGAAGGAGTGAGGCAGCGGCAAAGCAGGGGATGGCAGGTCGAGACGGAGCGGGACGCGGCGCGGACAACGAGCCGCTGCAACCGCGCACGCAGAGTGACAATCGCGCGCGCAATCTGGTAGCCACGACTTCGGCAAAGACTGTACTGCGACAATCTCATCACGAGCTTACTGAACCAGATATTGAAATTCCCACTCGAAGAGGCCGAGGCAGTTACAGTGCTCCATCCAATTGAAAATGCCGACTTACGACCAAAAACAATGTGGCCCGCCCATGCCAGGCAGAGCTTTGTGATCAGGTCGGCATCGGCACGGAGCCATGGGAATGCCACTCCCTTTTATATGCCAGTGGGCGCCAACGCGATGTTTACGACGCCAGTGAGAGGCAGACCCTAGCTCGATGAACTACGACATCATGAGATAGAAAATGTCATTGTGCCGCGCTCACATCAGAAACTATAACAAGACAACAACAAACCAACGCGATGCTGTCCAGGTGGTGACACAGAAGCTCCCAAAGCCTGCGGCGCTCACCATCAGCCAGAGTCGTCCGTATCAGTTTTCCCCCATATTCGACAGTCACATGCCCCACCAACTGCAGTAGGCAGAGACGCGACAATTGCAAGACGGCAAACATGCAACACGTGACATATGGCAAAACTAGAAAGGCGGTCAGGGCACATGCGGGAGGAGGCGCCCAAGTGTGGGGCGAGTTAATGAGTGGGGCGAGTTAAGGGCTACAGGCAATGAGTTAGGGGGGTGGGAGCCATGTTGTCATGTTGCCTCCGCTCGTGAGTGCCATCATAACGAACAGAAGCATGTCGGATTCACGACGGACAAAGACCGCGACCTCAGTACGTGCCCATCTCCCACCTACGCGCGTGACGGGAGTAGCGGCGGCACAGCGGTACTGGACACACGGCACCGGCATGTGCCACCAGTGCGTGTGTCGATCAGCCGATTGACGGGCGCACGCCGACAGTTGGGTGAAGCGGCCGGCAGGAACGCAGCTTGGCTGCTGTTCACTCAAAGAGCGCGCGCGCTGCACAGCGTCAACGGGTGGAGAAGAAACTCGCGATGCACGCGGCCCGAAGGGGACAACCTGGCTCGCTTCCGTGAAATCCGCACTGTGTGCTACTTTCTACCCGATGCGCCCGTGGCATGCCGAAAAGATGAATGCTCTCCAAAGATCCGAAATCAGCGCAAAAACTTTCGAACCATCCGTGACTCTGAGTGGCTCTGTCGGACCTGATCGAAAGGTACCTCGAAACCCTTCCACATCAAGGCCCTCCAACTTCTTTTCGCAAGTCCCCTGCGTCCAGGCGTCGCTAAGGGCGCTTTCCGGCCATAGTTTTCTAGCGGCTCGCCACGCATGGCCATGCCGACAGCAACAGTGCAACGTCCGGGCATCACTCTCATGAACGCCATTCGCAGCAGTGCGACCACTTGCGCTCGTTGGTGCGTCGAGAGGGACTCATCGGGGTCGGCGAGTGGCGTGTAGGCTTCTGCCCAAGTCTTTGCTTCGACGAAACACGGACTCAAGTTGTATAACAGCGCCAAGGCACAAAAGTACGTGCATACTACAGGCAGCGTGGAAAACGTTGTGGAGCTCAGGCTCGGTCACCTTTACTTTCTGCTGACCACGCCCAAGAGTCTCTTGTGACATTGGTACGACGACACCACGCAGCTGTGGTGTGCATCAGACTACTCGGCCGCACAACATGTGCAACGGCGCGGGGGATACCACGCCGTTGGCACAATACATGCACTGCGCAGTGAGGGTCATGGGGTTGTGGACGCTTATCGCCACGGTCTTGACCATCGGCGAGTTGAAAATTAGGACTTTCATCACCGCACACCTTGCTCTCTGTGGGAGGTCGCACGAATGCAGCGTGCGCGCTCACATTGAGCGGCTTGATAGTGGCCTGTAGGGACGGACCGGGAAAGCGCTCTCGGCGTCGAGTGCTGTCGTAATGGTCGAATCGCGGGCAGACGCTCGCTAGGGGCCAAGATCGTCGGCCCTCGGCTCTGTGGTGCGTGGTGCAGCTGTGAGCGTATTCGGTTCGGGTACGGGCGTAGCATGGGAGGGACATCGAGCCTACGTTCGTGGGCGCGCCCCGTGGCCAAGTGCTTGAACACGTGCTTCTACCACCGCACTTGACCACCACATGGTACCTGTGTTGCGTGGCAGGCTGAGCCTGCCACTGGCCGCATACGGCGTGGGTCAGCCCCCCGCCGTGCGGTCGCTCGTCAACCCATCCGACAGGTGGCTTGGCGCCAATCCTCTGGAGTAATGCTCACATTCACACTGGGCGCCTTGTACGCACTGCACCCGTTCGTAGTCCTCCGCGCTGTTGGTTTTTGGACTGACGGGAGACAAGGGTGGAAGGATGCGTCCGGGAGAACAAGAAGCGTGGACTGTGGCGTTGCTCGAACTTGCAACCCGATGATGGTTTGGGGACGCTATGACGGTCCACAGCGAACCGTTTCTGGGTCAGGCGACTTGTCCGGGTCTGAAAAAGTGGTCACTGGTGGTCAGGAGAGCGGGTGCTTTGGGGATAACAAATCAAGAGCGGTTCCTCGCCATCTCCCACAGTGAAGTTCGGGGCGACCGTGAGACGCGTGAGCCCATTGAGAGAGTGTGTCGGCCAACGCACATACGGGATTCATTGGCCGTCTGGTATAGCCCCGTCGGCGCCTGCAGTGGCCCAGTCCTTGCGTGCGTTCGTGTTGCCGTGCGAGGACTCACTGTCCTGGGATCAGGTCGATGGAGGCGCGGCCAGTATGCCGGCCTTCTGCCTCCCTTGTACAAAGACAATCTGCAACAACAACGCGCGCGTCCCTGATGTGTCTGTGGCTGTGTCTCTTATGGACTTGCGGGCGTGTCTTTGACGTTTCTGTGGGTGGACCACTCACTTTGTCCGTCCACGCGGCATCCGAGGGTGCTCTCACCCAGCTTCTCTGTTCACGGGGAGCTGTGTTCGTTTGAACCGCATCCTTGACTGAATGGATTGCACGGCGTCTCACCTGTCCCTTCCCGTCCCCCTTGCCCATCCTGTGGCACATCATTACATCTTGCCGGCGAAACGCTCAGAAGGGCGTTGAGGTCCTCCCGAGTCCATGGAACACATTGTACGATGCCACGCATATGCACTGCAATACGATGTGTGCGTTCCCGGGTGTTTGGCAATAAAAACAGTCGCAGAGCGCTTCAAGGGCACCCACCGTGACCCCTCATGCTCTAACACCGTCCTCCAGCAATACACGTGAGCCCCCCTGCTCTCTGCGCCCCCACGCCATCACCCGTCGCACAGCACCCACACCGTGCCGCACGCCCTCCCGACACCGCACACCCCACAGCTCCCTGCTCACAAAGCAAGATGGCAAGAAAGCACCAGCTACTCGCGAGCACCACCAGCGACCCATCGATACGAGAAGGTACACCCTCCCATTCCTACTCCCGTCTAGTTAATGTTGGATGACTCGCGCCCCACAAGCACTCTGCAGCGTACCGCCTCCAAGTTCCAGCCCCCCCCAATCTTGTTGGCACCACCGGTGGCACTGTCCGCGTCACTGCTGCTTAGAACCACCGGGGAGGGAGCGGGCGACCCCAAGCGCGTGAGCGTCGAGCAGCGCCTGGGAGACAGGAGCAGCCGGAGGAGTGCGGGTGACATCCTCAGCCACACGGAAGATGGAGTGTGCCCACGACAGGCTTTCAGCTGAAGCCGTTGCGCGCGTCCGCGCCAAGCTCGCAGCTCCAGCCGCAGCCAACGCGACGACAGCTCCCCCATCATTGTAGGTACCCGACAAAGCGGTCGACAGGTTGCCGTACTTCTCCGCGGTCTGGTCCGCCATGCACGCGGCGTGGGTTGCCGCAGCAGCCGCGTTCACAAAAACTTCGTTCGCCAGGAGCGCCGCAGCGGCGGCCTCCGCCGACGCTTGCTGCACGGAGAGGGTGAACTTGACGGAAGGACGAGGCATCGTCAGGTAGGGGTAGGGCGGAGCGGTCGACGCCGTCGACGCCGCCGGCGCCGCTGCAGGTGGGGCATTGGCCGGCGGGGCCGTCGTCAGGGGGGCAACAGTCGCCGTGGAGGCAGCCGGCGCGGCCTCGCGAGGGGGAGCTGTCGGTGGGACAGGCATCGGGGTGGGGGTGGTCAAAATGGGAACGGTGTGCGCGGCGGTCGCCGGCAACCCGGGGACAGGCGTAGTAGCCATTTGGCTTGGAGGAGGTAGTGGGGAAGCGAAGTTGTGGGCGGGCAGGCGCGAAGTCGACTTGGAAATGAAGGGAGAGTGGGGAAAAGAAAGAACGCGGGCCGCCGATGCAGGGAAGACAGAAGGAACACGTCGACGATCGGGTTGCCGCCCGACCGCCACTCAACAGGAAGCGCGGCCACAAACACTCGCGAGATACGACATCGTCGACTTGCTTGCTGCACAGAATACTGCATACAAGTACAACGAGTAGACCCCCCTTTTTTGACCGGGGTCTATTGAACTCCCGCCATGAGGCCTTCCTATTGGTCATGAACGAACAGTAAAAAACACCAGACCTTCGGCTATGCGGGACTACATGGACACTTAACAAACCCTCCAAAGTGTTCCTTTCCCCGTGGCACGGATTCTGATCCCGTTCTTGAAAAGTGGTTTTAAATATTTCAGTTAGTAGCCCTCCGTCAATGCCAGGGATGTTCAATTTGTAAAGAGGAACTCGGAACCGGGTCTGCGACAATGTGCCCGCCTTCTTCCCGCGTGAGCCGCAGCCGCTTGTCGTTGGTCATGGTGAACAGGGCGGCACGGTAACCGACTGCCCGCGCGCGCGGTGGGGGACAGTGCGCGCGAACTCAGCACTCACTGCCCGCACCCGGCGGGACCGCGCGCGATGCACACCGGCTGCCAAGCGTGATGTGTGTATTGAGTGGGCGCCGCTCAGCTCGTTTGAGCGTGTCGCTCGCTGTTGGCACATTGAGCCACTGTCACTCCTCTCGCATCTGTTTTTGCTCTTCCCCGGTCCCAGGCTCCCACCTCGTATCGCTTCGGTGTCGCCCACCGCTCCCTCCTTGTGTCCACCTGCTGCCGCGCCCACCGGGCGTGGCCTCGCCGCGTCGCCCTGCCATCTGCGCGAGTCGGCCTTGACCGCTTGTTTGCTCTTGCCCGTCCTCCTCGTCTGGCGCACCAGTACCATCCATCTGCCCCCCCCCCCCCCCCCCCCTCTTCACCACCCCCCCCCCCCCCCCCCCCCCCCCCCCCCTCCCCCCCACCCCGCCGGCCATTTGTCGCTCCCAACTGCGGTCTGTCTCCGTCGCGCCCTCAACCAAGACCTACCCCTCTACGTAAGTGCTGCCCCGCGGCGTGCGGTCGCCCCTTGAGCGCTCCAGTCGGGGCGAGCTTCCGCCCGTTCTGCTTGGTGCTCGTCGGAGCCAACTGAGCAGGTATGGCGTCGAACGGGCGCGCTACGTCTGCTGAGACGCCGTCGCGCTGCTTCCTCGCAAGCTTCTGGGACACTCCCACGGAGCGAGGTCCGGTTTCATCCGGACATGGGCTCACCAAGGCCCCACTGGATCGGACCGAAGCAAGTGCAGCCGACGACGAGAATCCGCCCACTCCTTCGGTTCCTACCGCGTTCCCAGTCGGCACATCAAGCCGCGGCGGCAACGCGGTCGCTCCCCGAACGGTTTTCATCCCCGCTGTGGCAATCGACGGGCTCGTGTCCATCCTCTTTGCCATGTACAACTGGTGCGCGTTGGAGCAGTGGCGGGCAGTCGTTTGCAAGCGTGTGGCTTTCTCCAAGGCGGCCTGCTGGTCCCGTAGCGCCTTGGTCCACGCCTTTTCCGACGCACTCTCGGCGGACGACATCGTCTCTTTTTGCCCGATGCGCCCGTACCGGCGTCGCACGGCGGTGCTTGTGGGGAGCTTTTGGGACAACTACAAGTCTAACGAGGTTGGGACTTGCCCTGAGCATGACCACGTGCATGACGGCGGGTTGTTTGTACAGTCGCATCCACTGTTTTGTTGACGTCGGTGTGCCTGACCTGGTAGCTCCTGCCGTTCTTTTCTCTTTACGTAGTCCTGTTTTTTGGCGTGCGCTCGAGGTGCAGTGCTTCCTTCTGGCAGCATAGTTCTGTTGGTGTGGAGTACATTTTGTAGAGTATGCCTGCGTTTTTCTGCTTGTGTTGCATCAACCGAAGTGCATCCTGCTTCGTTGCGTTGCTTTGCAGCTGGGTACCGTCGAGTGTTTAGTCTACAGTCAGTCGTTCGCAGGTTACTGTCCTGCGCGTGGGCAGGCCACATTGGGCTTGTGGCGCCTTGCAACCTACTGATCGTGTGTATTTTGGGCTTCTACAGCAAGTACATTTCTCATCCGCTACCTTGTCATGATGTAGTGAGTTGGTACTTGTCACGGTCAACTGCTTGTGATATTCACAGATCACCGCGATCCGCCGCCAACCGGTACCGCACTGCCGCATCTCTGGGCGCGCGCGCATCGCTGCTCGCGTCCGCCCACGTCCGTCGGCGCGCACGTCGCTGCTCGCTTCCGCCCGCGTCCGTCGTCGCGCACCCGCGTCCGTCGTCGAGCGAGTCGCTGCTCGCGTCCGCCCGCGTCCGTCGTCGCGCGTGTCACTGCTCGCGTCCGCCCGCGTCCGTCGTCGCGCGCGCGGGCGCGCTTTTGGCATCCTCCGAGCGATGTCGAGCGGCCGTCGTCTGCTACCCCCGCACGTGCTGGTCCTGTTGTGGGCTTGCCCACCCGTGTAGATCCCTCCATTTTGTGCCAAGGCCAGAGTCCGCGTTGCTGTGGCCGACCTCGACTCGTGCTTGCCTGCGCCGCTATTGCAGTACGTTGGCCGCTGTTTTTTGTGACCTGTGTGTTGGATGCCAGCCTGGGGAAGTTTGTTGCGGTTATCTGCTGCTTGAGGGCGACACCTCTCTCTCTGTGGTTGCTCCTTTTCCACCCATCATTTTCGTCCCGTTTCTTTCGAGCTGAGTTCTGACCCCCCCTTCTCTGTGGCTCTGCTGTTCTTGAACTCCTCTCTGTTGTGATCGACCTGCGCGTTACCTATACAGCAGAAGCGTCATGTCATCGTTTTACTTCCCGCCTGCTTCGTGCTTCATCCCAGCGTCGGCGTCGCTGCCGAGCGGGGACGAGATGCTCCTCGACAACGAGTCCGGCAACTCCAGTCCGGTGGCCGTGTCTATGGACTCCTCAGGCTCCAGCTTGCTCGACTTGTACGCGTCGGCTGCCGTTCGCGCTGTCCCGTTTTTCGGGGGATACGGGGGAGCAGATCCTGCGCCCCCAGAGGACCCAGACGATGCTATGGTCGATGACGGCGACGCGGTCGAGGAGCCCGTCGACGCCAACAAGCGTCGCTCTGGTGGTGTGGCCGGGAGGGGGGGGCGTCCTGTTGGGACTGGGTTGAGGACGCGCGAGAACTTTGCGCGCGGTGCCCTGCGGGTCCTGTCGGAGGCGTTGCAGCAGCTCGGCACTGCCACTATGCTCGACGACCCGATACTCGGGGAGGTGCCTGCTGCAGCGCGCAACCGTTTTGTCGCCCTCCTGCAGGAGTTGCGCGACGTCGCCGGCAAGGAGGAGATTTGGGCCATCCCCTACCTTTTCGGGGTCACGGCGCGGTTCTCCGTTTGGGGAAAGACGGACCACGGGAAGTGGAGCAGCTGCTCGACGTGGATCACGGCAGACGGCTTTATCCGCTGCACATGCGTCGGCTCGGACACCTACAACAGCGACTGCAGCGTCCACCGGACGAGCACGTGTGAGCACATTGCGGTGTTTTCCGTCGCCATCGAGCGCATGAGCAAGGCGCTCGACATTTCAGGGGCTCTCGTCATGAAGTGGTTGCACTCGTGCATGGGCCACAAGCCGACCACAACCACCGACGTGCTGACTGATGATGAGGCGTCGGTCTGGCGTTTTCACAAGGACATTGTTGTTGTCGTTTGCGCCGAGCGCGGAGCGCTCATCCCGGTCCCTGTCTACCTCCCAAGGAAGGGTGTCTCGTGTGGCTTTTGCCCTCTCGCCAACCTGGGTGGCTGCTCGCACACGCGGGTGGCGGAGCAGTACCGGTCGTCGGCGGGCGCCGCTGCCATGCCCGTGTCTGCCGCCAACTACGTGCGGTCGGCTGTGTCATCCAAACCGATCTCCCTGTTCAACTGTCCAGACTCGGTCACTTTTGATCGGCGAGTCGGTGACTTGGCCCGTCGCGGGAGCGTCTTTGTCCTCGAGCCCCCGGACGTTTGTACTGCGTGCGGTGTCCAAATGGTGAACCCCCCCCGCGTGCCTGACAAGCCGCTGCCTGGCATCCTGCATTCGACGCTGGGACCATGCAAGATGAGCGTGGTGCGGCGCACGTGTGACGGGTGCGGCGAAGTGTGCAGTCGAGATGGTCGCGAGAACAAGCTCGTTCTCCTTTCGTGGACGTCAGGATGCACGGCGCTATGGGGGAGGCGCTGTGCCGAGCTTGTGCGGTCTGGGACGCACATCTCGGACGTTATAAACTTTAACACAACCGAGTGGTCGGGCTTGCGCTCTGCCGGTTTGCTCCCCAAGTCGGTGAAGTCCCGCGCCGCCGACACGTTGAGGGCGCTCATCCTCACGACGATGCGACTCTGCGTCGTTGACCCCGACGCCGGGCTCTACGACTGCAAGATCTGCCAACTACCGTGTGGACGCTACCTGGTCATTACAGCCGATGGAATCTGCCTCGGCTACGATTCCGGGTCGACCCCTTTTTCCTTCGAGCATGTTTGCGAGAGCGCACCTTTTGTGAACATGAAGACGCGCGAGGGCTGCATGGTTCTGGGGGAACAGGCGCGGCGCATGATGCGCCACGTCCTGATCCCCAACGACCCCGCGGCGGTTTCCGACCGTACCCTCCCCTCCTCTGAGATGGCGTTGTCGTGCCTCTTCCCCGCGGCGTTTGGCTCTGCCGCCTCGAAGATGGACTCGTCGACCACTGCCGCAAGCATCCGCCGGCTGCTTGGTTTGGTGTGGAACATCGAGGCGGCTGCAATCCCTCTGGCCGAGTCGCTTCTCGCGGCGTACAAGTCTACCAAGGTCAAGAGGCTTAAGGAGAAGCAGCGGCGGTCGGAGATGGCTGCAGAGCTGGAGGTGTCGATCAAGCGATGGAGGAAGGACAACCCCGACGCGGTCGCAATGCAGGCGTGGACCGCCGCGTCAGATGACGAGCTTGACGGCAATGGTGCTGACAAAGATCCTAGCGCTCTAGCGGTGGGTGCTGCTGTCGGTGGTGGCGGCGGAACCGGCCGGCGGCGCCCCAAGGGTGGTCACAAGAAGTCGGCCAAGGCAAAGGCCAAGGTGAAACCAGGGGAGGAGCCCGCTCTCGGCATCCCTAAGCCACTCTTGCAACCGGTCATGCGCACTCTCGACCCCAACGATGTTGACCACATCTGTCGTATGGCGTTGGCTTTTGCTCTGGACCCGGTGATTGCGGGGATCAAGATGCGTCACTTTGCCGGGCTGAGGGCCATTTATCAGGCCTTGCGTGCTGACCAGCCGCGCGCCGTCATCGAGGGGATGGTGGCGGAAGCGACCGGCCTCTCCCGGGGCCGGTTTCCTATGACCCGCGCTGCTCACTGCCTCGTCGAGCTACGTCACATCAAAGTGGCTCTGCAAGCCGCGGTTTTGGTGTTTGACCGGTGCGCCGAGTTGGCTTTGGCTATTGCGGATGTGCTGCAGCACGCGGTGGAGTGTGCAGGGCGCTTCTACGCGGACTTCTCAGAGGAGCTCCAATCCCGCCATGAGTACTTGCGGCGCTATCTCAAACCTGGTGTGACGGACGCCGAGCTCATAGCCGCCTTCCAGGAGCGGTACCCCACCGCATCGTCCAAGACGGCATCTACTGGGATCTACACGCCAGGTCGGCCGCAGTGTCGAGCGGAGGCGTACGACCAGTCGGACAAGACGCCGTGTGGCACGTGTGAGAAGGGGTTTGCTTCATCGGACAAGTTCTCCGACGGGGCACTCACGCTTTGCTGCGCCTGTTCCCATCCAAAGATCCTCGGCTTTGTGGTACTTGACCGTAAGGAAAGCCCTCAAGTGCTCATCAACGTTCTTCTCACGCGCTTTCCTTCCTTGCCTCGGTACTTGGTGTACGACTTTGCGTGCGGGGTGGTACGGTGCGCCATGGTCAAGCTGCCCTGGATGCTGCGCAACCTGTCCGTCGTGTCCGACCGATTCCATGTGTGCAACCACACGTGCTCTCATTTCTACAATGCCAACTCTTATGGGGAGCTCGACTACAAGAACACCCTCACGCATGAGCAGCGGAACGCGGCCATCCGGAAGATGGAGCAGATCTTGCGCGGCGCCGGCCGCTATGGCTACCTCGCTCTTCTTTGTTATCAGACGAGCGTTCTCAACTCGTTTGCCGAGACCCGCTCGGTGTACCAGCACAAGGCGCTCGACGCCACCGCGGCCAAGAGGGCGGCGTTCGAGCAGCAGCCTGGGTCGAGCGACATGCAGCTTCCGGGCCCGCCGCAGATCAGCCTGCCTGCGTCATTCGACAAGACCGCAGACTACTTCACGCGGCATGCCTGTCGGTGTTGCGGGTACAAAGTCGATGAGGGGTTTGAGGACGAGCAGGCGTGATGCGCGTGTACGAGTGACTTTAGTTACCTAGCGTGCAAGAACGGCGTCTTGCTATTTCTCCCAGCCTTGTCCCTATCTCACAGCAGAACCAACAACAGTAGAGTCGCGGCTCAGCTGCGCGTCCACGCAATACGGCCGGGTCAGCAGCGATGAAGCGGAGCGACGGCATTGGCAGGTAAACGCGCGGTTGGGCCGAGCTCAGGGGGGGAGGACGGGCGCAGCGAGGCGGGTTGTGGCGCTCGGGAGGGGCCCAATCCGGCCAGGAGCGGGGCCGAGTGGTTAAGGGGGCGCTAGCTGAGCGGTCTGGGGGTGGCGCGTCGTGTGGCTGGGCAAGGATAGGCACTGCAGAGTGTGGCCGGGCAGGGCGGGGTTCGATCATGTCCGGGGGAGCGGGGAGCCGAGGCGTCGTATGGGGCGCTGCCGGGCAGCACGGCAGGGAGGGGGTGGGACAGTAGCACAGCAGAGCAATGTGGTGGGCGGGGTCCAACCATGTCGGGGGGAGCGGGGCGTGGAGGCGTCGTACGGGGCGTTGCCGAGCAGCACGACAGGGCGTTGGCGGGACAGGAACAAAGAAGAGCGAGGCAGTGCCGGATGCGCGGCGAAGACCCACGATGTCAAGGTCACATGCGCGGCCTCACCTCGGACTGAGCACCTTTCGACCGAGCGACGCTCCCATCGATGTTTGACATGCGATCCATCGATCGGCTTCAGACAACGGCGCTCCAGTCGCCAGCAGATGATTGATACATCCGCCAGACACCGGGGAGCTGTTGTCTGAGTGTTGTCTGGTAGGGCGTGTCCGTTTGGCCGGACGCGGTATTTGACCGGTTACCGCTTGCTTCAGAGTCTTGATCTTGAGTTGCTATTCTGCATATACGTGAGGCCATCCAGCGCCCCGCTGACTCATCATGATGCGGCGTCTGACTCCAGATGATTCGGCGTCAGCTGAAAAGCACCAATGGAAGATGATGTCAGTCGTGTAAGCCTATTGGGACGCGACATCATTGTCAGCGCCCCTGACAATCCGTTACTACGATCCG
>ENA-ORXR01002841-ORXR01002841.1-marine-metagenome-genome-assembly--contig:-NODE-2841-length-16069-cov-25.487056_pt1 | contig 16069 bp, 17 predicted proteins | sample MGYA00237866_ERZ511479 | MGnify/ENA metagenome assembly ERZ511479 | reverse complement strand
GGGGGGGGGGGGGGGGGGTGCAGGGCGACCGGGGGGGGGGGGAGGACGCCATTGATGGGGCCTACATGGCGGGCGTCGGCTGCGCGCGGGCGGTGCTGGCCGATGCGGCGGGACTGAGGGGGGGTGGGGAGGCATCCTAGGGATGGGGAGGCCACCGTGGGGCGGCGCCACGGCCGAGTGCCGCCGCCGCCGCGTCCAGCGCCGCCGCCGCCGTGGTGCGGTCGGCATCGGTAGCCCGCGGGCTGGTGCGGTGGGGCGTGCGACGGGCGGCCGTCCCGCCGCTGCCGGCTGGGAAGCAGACGGACGAGACGCCTGGGCGCGCCCGCCTCTGGCGGCGGGGGGAGGCCGTGCCTCGCAGCAGGCCCGCCGCCTGCGCGCCACCGGCGCGGCGCGGCGGCCGCTGTGGCGGCGCCGCCAACGGCCGACAGGGCTCAGGCGCGACCCGTGAGCGTGGGGAAGGGGCGACGGCCCACGTGGGCAACGCCGGCGCGCCGGCATGCCGGTGCGCGGCGCGCTGCCTCGGGCGCTCACCCGACCGGCGTCGCAGTGCTCGTGGGACACGCGCTGGTGCAATGGCTCGCGATTCCCTCATTTTGCGGCCACGACAGAGCAGCGCGTGGCGAGCAGCATGCGCGTCACGTGTGGAGACAATAACGACGAATAGAAAAAAGCACACGGCACACGAAAAACGGAAACGATGCATGCAACCCCCGCCGGTCCGCCTCGGTCGGCCCCCATGAGCGGTGCACACGGTGCCAACGGCCGAGCGCTGCCTCCAGCGGTGACAAGAGCGACAACGGCGCGGCTCGGCCGGGCGGGCAGCAAACCTCAGAATAGAGCGGAGGGCAGGAGAGCAAGGAGAGGGCGCTCCAGCGCAACGCAACATGCTCCCGATGGTCGTGGCGAGCGTCAGCGGTGGTGCCGGGGGTACCCCACGACTAGGCAACGGGCTACAACCCACGCTAGCTCCACGGCCGTGGAAGCCGCTGCGAGGACAGGGCCACCTCAGCCCGCCGGCGGTTGCCACGGACCATTCAAACCCGCCGGCGGCCGACGCACGCGGTGCAGCACGGCCGAGGTGGCGGGAAACGAGGCCGTCGATAAATGCGCTGAAGCCTCCGCGGTCCGCTCACGCGCCTACAAGCGGCGCATCTGGAAGCGCTTGTTGTCGGCGCTCGGCTTGGACGTCAGCTCCGTGGCGACGACGCCCAACTTGGATAGCTCCCACTCGACGTCTGTGTAGTCAAAGTACGCACGCAACAGGAAAGATAGCGGGACAACCGACCACCAGGGGACAGTAGGGAGCAGGTACGCGGAGGCCAGGACGTTGTCAGAATGAGTTCAAGAGAATGACGACGGTGCACACAGCGGGAGCACATGACGACCACAGCAGCAAAAGGCAACCAGAGGCGGCGACCACGGCCCGAAAGCGACGAGACAGAGCATACATGACGAGACCAGCCCTGAGACGACGTCTCAAAAAGTTGACAAAAGAAGAAACATAGGACACATATGGGAGCGAGGCACGTACCGTCGACAGACGCTTTGGCTCCACCAAAGGAGTCAAACTTGATGAACTGCTTGAGAACAGCTCCCCCGCGGTACACGAGCAGCGTCGGGCACTGGCTGTCTGGGTAGTTTTTGAGCGCGTCCCCAGCCTTGCACTTGACAAACTTGACGAACACGTGCTTGGTGGACAGGGACTGCAGCAGTTGCTCCATTCGGCGACATTCGTCCGTTTGCACAAACTGCATGGTGCGGGAGGAGGAAGCGGGCGAGGAGCAAGGGCGTAGCAGTACCAGGTCAGCAAATACAAGCCACAACAGCGGAAGGAACGATGCGAGAATATAGGGAAGAAAAAATGAAGGAAGAGAGACGTCAGTAGTCAACGCTTGTTGTCCATGCCCGACGCCAAAGAAACAGAAGCAAGAGACACTGGGTACGACACTCGCGACACGTGCAATGCGCAGAGATAAAGGCCCCGGGGTACAGAGGAATGCAGCTCTCCACCGTTGTCCGGCTTCCCACCCGGTGCTCTCATCCCAGCACCAGACACGAAAGGCCACGCCCCCGCAAAACGCACCAGGAACACAATGACCGGCACGTCATCCCCCGCGTTGGTCACCTCCGCCTTCCAATCCGTCGCGGAGATGAACGTCAGCCCTGGTCCGTACCGCCGGCGCACCGACAACTCCTTCATCTCGGCGAGGCGGGTGTCGCGGTACTGGCGGAGGATGGCCTCCTCCTCCTCGTCGGCCTCCTCCAGGTCCACGTCCAGCTCGTCCACGTCCTTGTTGGCGTGCGGGTCGTACGTATCGACGCGGTCCTCCACCATGGCCTTGAGGGTGTCGGCCGCGAGCTCATCGGCCGACTTCTCGGGGGGGAGGATGCCTTTGGAGCGGAGGATGTCTTCCCACTCGGTGGTGCCCTGCTTGCTGCCCGTACCCAGAGCTGCCATGGTTGCGACGAAGGGAGCAAAGGCGCACGTCCGAGCAGCTGCTCTGGGAGCGGGAGGAAGGAGGGGAGGACAGAGTTGAGGCCGGCAACAGAGAGCGTCACGCGCAGGCGGCTAAGGAAGTATGAAGAAGAGAGCGCGGCGGGGACAACGCGCTCCGCTCCACAGTCAAGACGAAGTCGCTTTCACCAACAGCCACACATGTCCAATTGCTGACAATGCGTCCTAGGCCAGGCCCCCCATGATTGGTTAAAAAGCACACTGTAAAGTGTCAGCGAGCAAGCCGCAGTCACATGTCTGCAACGAATACGAGGGCTCCTCACGGAGGTAGCCGCAAGCTGTAGAGCATCATGGTCCATCTCGGCGCCATGCTGCCTGTACAATTAGTGTAGGATTGTACCTCAACCCCCCCGGCAGCTCAGAAAGTCTCTGTAGCGTCGCCTCAGAAACGAGACGTATACATAGCGCCGACCGCCCCGTCGGGCACGTTCGCCCACACAGGTCCCTTCCCACCCGCCCGCCGGCCCGTGGCCGCAAAAAGAAGGGGGCACAACCCCTACGCCCCCTACTTGCCAAACCTCCGCGACGCCCCCCGCGCCGCAGCCACAGCGGCGGCCACGCCGTCGACGCCCAGCTCGGCCACGCCCCGCCGCCCGCCGCCGCCCCACCACGGCCGCCGCGGGGGCTCCCACAGCAGCGCCAGCCGCAGCTGCCACGGGGGAAACCCACACAGGCGCGAGCCCGCAGCAAGGATGACCACGTCGGGCTCGCCGCCGGGGAGCGACCACGGCGTGATGCGGCCGCCGACTCCGCGGTCGAGCCACGCGAGCACCGCCGCCGGCGTCAGGGGGCGTGCAACCCCGTCGGCCGAGCGGGCGGCGGGGGGGGTGGCGGCCAGCGCGCGGGCGGCAGCGGCGATGCCGTCGCGGCCGTCGACGCCAACGACGAGCGTGACGGAAAGGCGGTCGTCGGGGGGGCGACGCGCCGTGCCGGTGGCGGCGGCGGGCGCACCCGCCGTCCTGCCGTCACCACTGTTACCGCTGTCGCCGCTGTCGCCACTCTCGCCGTCGCTGCCGTAACCGCCGTCGCTGCTGTCGCCGCTGTCGCCGCCGTCGCATTCCGAGTCGTCGACGGCGTCCACGACCGTTGGAAAAGCGCCGGCGGCTGGCGTGCGAGCGGCGGTCGGGGTGCCGTCCGGGCGTCCCCACCCGCCGACACGCACCCGCCGGCGGACGGCGGGCGACAGGTGGCACCGCACCGCCGCAACGGCACACGCCACGCCCGCGCCGTCGTGGCCGACGTCACCCGTCGATGCCAGCCCCCCCGACCGGTCGTGGATGGACAGGGCGCGGACGACGCCAGACGCGAGCGCGTCGGTGACCAAGACGGCCACGTCGGCGGGCGTCGTGGCCGGCGGGAGCACCACCCCAACATGTGCGGGCGGGGCGGGGGGTGCGGGGGTCGCCCGCGCGAGGCCCCCCTTCATCGGCCGCCCATCCACGGCCGCCGTCAGGACAGAAACGGCAGTGGCGGTGGCGGCGGCGGAGAGGGCGGCGGCGGCGGCGCGAGCAGCATCGGTGGCGTCGGCCACGGCCACCCACAGGCGGAGGAGGGCGTAGACAACGGCCAAGCCGGCGGAACGTAGCAGGGGGGGGAGAGACCACGGGGGTTGTGGTGCTGCCATGGTGGCGGGTAGGCAGGGGATGAGGAGGTGGTAGGTGGGACGGGCGATGGAGGACGAGGGAGACGCGGAGGACCAAGACGGAGGTGGACTGCAGGAGACCAGTAGCCGACCGCAGAGAGGATAGAGCCAATGTAGATGGAGAATAAATACGCACCACGTTCCAAGCAGGAGGCAAAGGGTCAGAAGAAGCAACGGGTGCCCACCACAACAGTGCCGGCGATGGCGATGGCGATGGCGCCAATGGCGGCGGCGCGGTCGGTCGGTGACCCGCACATCGGCCGAGCGGTGGAGCGGCGGAGCGGGCGCCTGACAGCGACGCCCCGGATCAGGTTGTGGGGGCTACTTCTGTGGGACAGCAAGAAGACGGCCAAGAAACGCCGGCCACGCGAGAGGGTGCCGACGTGCACGTGTGTCCGCGCTCTGCGGGCCCACACTCCTGGCAGCTCCCCGTCACCCGCGGCGATGCGTGCGGCGGCCCGCCGTGCTCGGCAGCCCGGAGTCTGGCGGCGCTAGGATCTGGCCTTCCGATTGGCTCATCCCAGTTGATTGAATCGACGTCGGCGAAACTGGCCGAGGCCCCCATGCGGCCCATAGATTCGGGCCGAGGTCCGGTCTTCAAAATTTCGAATTGAAAAGACTGGGCCTGCAGGCAGCTGGCCGGGTGTTGGCCGGCACAGCAGGCCTCGACGTGGTGCACCCGTGCGCAGTGGTCACTTTTCTTGAGCGTCATGCGATCTGTGGCACACGATGGCGCTGACAGGCACTCATTCTTCTCCCCTTCTCCCCGCTCCAACACCCCATCTGAGCATGGACCGGGCAATCGAGTCGCCGCGTCCGCTGGCACGGTCCCCCCCTCCCCCCCCCCCCCCTGGCAGTGTGCAACCCAATGGCACCGCTGGTGCCCTTTCTCGCGCCTCCCTGCGAGCTGCTGCTGTTCCGGTACTGGGCGCGGCCGAGCAGCCGGGCCAGACGGACCTGGAGACGCCGGCAGCAGAGCTGGCGGGTCCATGGCGGCTACCACCTCCATCACCCGCTCTGCAGGTGCAGTCGGCCGACGTGGCTCGTCGCGCTGCCTTGTCTGCGACAGCCGCCCAGGCCACTGCCGTTGCAGCGGCTGGGCTTGCTGGCCGGGTGGCTGCCTCGAGGAGCCGTACCGCATCCCGGCGCCAGACTCGCGGCATCGGCACGCTCGAGGCGGACCTCCACGCTGGTGTGAGCGCGTGGACGGGCGGCGGGTCCCGCAGGGCGACCAATGCTTACCTTCCGGCGGTGCCGCTGCAGCTGCTGCAGAGCGAGGCGACGGACAGGGAGACGCTGGCGGCGTTATGTGCTGAAAGGACCATCCCGGCGGGTGAGGACGACTCGTTACAGTCCCTCAAGGCGAGCCTGTTGCGCTTTAATGCGTCTAGCAGTACGGTAAAGGGGGCGCGGATGCTAGCAGCCATGGTGCACGTGCGCGGGAAGGCGCAGAATGGGCGACAAGGGTTGGCAGACTACCAAGCTGCTGTTGCCCATCCCGTGGGAGTGGGGGTGGATGGCGCCACCGGCCCTTCGGCGGCTGACGCTCGTCGCCTGCAAGGTCATCCTTTATCGCTTCTTGGGGAGGCTCCGGCTCCCCCTGCTCCTCTCTCTCCCGCTTCAACTGTGGTGCAGACACCTGGGGCTGCGGCCCGGAGTGTCAGTGGCGTGCCCCCCTACCCCACCCAACAGCGAACCGCCACCCCCTCTTTTCCCCCAGCCGCTGGAGATGATGCAAGGCGGACCGCGTCTCCGTCGCCCATCCCGCGAGGACACACCCCCTCATCTCCTTCTCTCGTACCTCCTACCGACGGCACCGCCGTGCCGCGCTCGGATGCACCTCGGCGAAGGTCCCTGGTGCACGCAAGTAACCTCGTGCAGGCCATGCTCGAGGAGGAGGCGGAGCGCGTCGACACGATGGCCACCGCCGCGGGCCTCGCCGACGTCAAGGACCTGCTTCACAAGGTGTACGACCGGGTTAACTCGCATGCCAACTCACAAGCGGCCGCCAACTCACGCACGGACACCGCGCTCGGCTCCGTGCTGAAGGGCCAGGCCGACGTCGTCGCCGCGTCGCTCTCCGCGGCGGTGCCAAAGTCGGCGCTGCGCCGGCCTGGAGGCGTGCAGGTGGGTCGTCAGACTAAGAGAGCCAAGGGCGCCGGCGCCTTGCTCAAGCCGGCGATGGACCCTACCGGGGGAGGGGCGGTTGTCTCCACACCGGCCCCTGACACAGAGAGGCCAGGCAGAGGGTTCAAGTACCCACTCGTGGACGACTGGGGCATGCCGGTCGAGATGATGTCGCAGCGCTTCATCACAGAGCCCCTCTTCCTGCAGCTAGCCAATCTGGTGAGGATGTGTCACGTCTCTGTCGATCACCCTGGCATTTTTGGCTCGTTTGCCTGCGCGCAGCTGTACGAGATGGGTTTGGAGCGGTCCACAGAGGCGCTAGGAGAGGGCAGGGCGGCAGCGGCGGCCAATGCAGTCAAGATGGAGAGAATGAGGGGCATCATCAAGAACAAGGCCAAGAAGTACATAGTCATGATGGGCTGGCTCCACGGCGTCATCCCTGAAGTCTTCAGGCCTCCGCAGGAGGCTTCCTACGAGGGCATGAAGTCCTTCTCCTTTGACAAGAGCAACCACTGCCCTTTGCTCCTGGCGGCGATCAACAGTGATGCGGACGACCTGGGCTGGGCGACCGACCACACGGTACGCCGACCGACGGCCGCGCGCATCAACCAGCTGCACTGCCTTGTGCAGTCAAAGGGCAAGCGGGGCGGGGGTGGCGCGCATACAACAGCGGCTGGCATCCTCGACTCTTCCCCATTCAAGGAGCTCTTTGCAACGGCGCTAAAAAATGTAGAAGAAAAGTATGGGCGTGTGGAGTAATAAACATGTCGCATGGTCTTACGTCGGCACAATCTCTGAAGACGTCGCCTCTCTGCCCCTTAGCCATTCTTCGAGTGAGTCTGCTCAGTCGACAGACGGCTACCGGCACAGCGGTGGTGAGCGGGCGGGTCAGCATTTCCGCATGCCTGTCCGAGTCGTCCATGGACTCCTGCCGCGGGACGATGGCACGGGCGCCATGGTGCTTTTCCTCGGCCACCTTTCCACGCGCGCTGCTGGCCCTCGTCTCAGTTTCCATGCAATCCATGTTCGCGTCGCTCTCCTTCGGGCTGGCGTCGGACTCGTCGTCACCTCTGTGCACGATCCGCATTTGGCAATGGAGACATCACATCATCCTTTGCCACCGCTCCCCTCCCTCACACAGCTGTTTATAACCCCGTCGCCCCATCCACGCAGTATCCCCAGCTCAGCTCTCCTCACGGCCTGACCCTATGAGTCGACCCCAGCGACCCCGCACCAGATGACCAGTGAATAACTCTATCAACTTGTTGGACGCCACCGAACCATGACTGGAACTGCATGGGAATTTGAACCGGAAAGCGTAGTGTCTGAACCAACCATCTCGTGTCAGGGCCTTTGTCTGGACCCCTCCCAGTGAGATATCAACGCTGGTGTCTGTCTGGACGTCTGGGTGTCTGAGCCTGCGTCTGGCCCCGTTTGGAAACGCCGCCCGTTCGCTCGGGATCCAGTGGCTGGCGTCCACTGCCACACAGATTCCTCCTGCAATGCGCCTCCTCTGTGCTTCGCCGCCCCCTCGCTGCAGGTTGCTTCTGGTCGCATCGCTCCGTTAGGGGTCTCTTCGTGTTCCCACCCCGGCTTCCCCTTTAGTCCCAGACCCCCCTCGTTGCTACCTGTTGTTGCCGCGCGCCTGTGGCCGCCTTTCTGGAGGCACATGCGGCAGCCGCCGGCAGACGCGGACCTCTCTGAGCAGCCATTGGTGTGCACGGTGGGTGCGCTGTCGTCTGGTCGAGGTACATCGGTATGCAGTTGGAGACAAGTGAGTGGTGGGTGCGGTCCAGAGTGGTTTGGTGTCGTGTGGCAGGGGCCGCTGCTTCGACGGTGGATCCAGCGCTTGCCATGGAACTAATGGATTATCATTCGTACTCGTACGCGCTCTACCCTGTATGCTGCTGTGTTGCTGTTGCGTTCAGGCTCCCCCCTTTCGTCATGGAGGCTGTCCTCCAACAACTCGGTTTGAGCGTGGCAGCTCAGTCGTCGGCTGGGCACGAGGCCTCTACCCCAGTCATCCCACCGCCGGCCGAGCCACTTTCGGCGAGCCCTGACGACACTAGTACAGGGCACATCCCAGATGCTGTCCAGCAGCTGATGCTCAATGGCTTCTTCAACGAGGAGGAGGGCAGAGAGCGGCGGGCAGAGCAGGCACGGATCGCCTCGGCCGTTGGCTTTGCACCCACGCCTGCTGCGGGCGCGCCCACCGTCATCTGTGGAGTGGACACGAGCTGCGGCGCGGGCCCCTCCGTATCTACGTGCGAGGACGGGGCTTCGGCGTTGTCGCCTGCTGCCGGCGCGGTCGGCGGCATGCGAGACCCGTCAACTGCCGCAAGGGGGCGTCCGAGGCGGTCGTTGCAAAGCGCCCCGTCGGACGCGGCCGCCAGCCAGCCCACGGCTGGCGTCAACCAAGAGACGGCGCCGACGGGGGGTTCCCAGCGTCACGGTGGTAGCCGTGACGACGGCAGTGGCTGCCACGGTGGCCACCGCACAGCAAGGGCGACGGCCGTCGAGCCGGCCTTTGAGTTTTCAACCCTTCTGCCGCACACGCAGTACGCCCAGAGCACTGAGGCGTTCGTCTCTCTCTGGATGCTGTCGGTCGTCGCGCGATGGCCGCAGGCGGTGGCGTCAACCAAGCGGCGGCGTCTCAACGCGGATGGCGCCGATTTCTCGGGCGCCGTCGATAACTCGACGGAGGGCACCAACGCAACGGCCAAGACGTGGATGACCAGGATCCGCACAGCGTGTGCTTTTGCAAACTTCCTCGGACGCACGGTCTGCATCCACCCCGGCGACGCGCGGCCAGCGGACGCGGAGATTGAGCGAGGGGTACGCAAGTTCTTCACCTGCATGACCCCGTTCACGAAGCTTACGATCATCTGCTTCCTGAAGTGCCGCCGCGCAGGCTATGTCATTGCCGGCAGCGACCAGCACCTCTCCGCCACCACCCTCAAGGACTATATGTCGGGGCTGGTGTACTTGTTCGCTGAGGCCAAGTTGGACGGACCGCTCGGCGTCGTGCCGCTGGTGAAGGACTGTGCCGAGCGCACGTCACCTTGGCAGAGAAAGGGTGTCGCCGAGATCAAGGAGGAGGAGAAGGTGCGAGCTGAGCCGGGGACTTTCGTCGGCAATCCTATGGCCACGGCAGACGTGAAGAACTTTCGCGGCGCAACGAACAAGGAGGCCCGGCAAGGCGGGGAGCAGTCGCTATCCTCTGCTCCGGTGACGCCCGCGATTATGGAGGCGCTCCACGCCGAGCTCGTCTTGACGCACCTGCCCGCACATCCGGTCGGCGTCGTTGGGGCGGCGCCGTCGGCCACCCAGTCGGATGCGGCGTCGGCCGCCCAACCTGTCTCTCTCAAAGAGAAGGCGGCGCGGCTGGCCAAGTACTCCCCACCTTCCGTTGGGCAGGCGGACATGCTCACCTACATCTACTACGTGGTCGCTTTCTTGACTCTGGCGCGGCCCGTGACCATCAACTTCCTCACGTTCGACGACATCACCTTCCCAGACATGAAGCTTGCTGAGAACTTTGAGTTCTTCCAGAGGTAAGTCGTGTGGGGCGGGTGGGTTCTCGTATGCGTGAGTGTCCCCTCCCCGCCACCGCTGACGACGACAGCACCACTTTTTGCTCAATGAAGGACCGTGAAGTGTCCCTGCCGTCCACACGGCTGTTCCCCCCTCTCCCGAGTCACGCGGGCGGCATGCTTGTTGAGCTGCAGGGCACTGCCGAGCTGACTCTTGGGTGCTGACTGTCTGCCAATACCCTGCACTGGGCTCTCTCTTCTTGGTTGATACCCTGGTTTCTTTCTCTGGGCCTCTTGCTGCCGCATTATTCTGGTATCTTGTCACAGGCACGAGCACCACCGCTTCCTCAACGTGCGATTGCGCTTGACCAAGACGGGCACCACGACCAAAGACGTGCTGACAGTGCGTTTGTTCAGCTTCTTTACGCAAATGAGCGCCAAGGACGAGGCGGAGATTGGTCAACTTGCCTGGGTGCATTGCCGCAGCGAGCACCTGAACTTCCCTCAACTCTTCCACGCGCTTCTTCTTTTTGCGTGCTCCGCGCCGGGGGTCGGTATGAGCGTGACCACCCTCCTCCAGCAGCCACTTTTTCCCAGCCTCTTGGTGAGGAGCGTGACCGGCGCAGTCCGGCTCTTCAAGCGCCGGTCCGAGACCGAGATCAACACCCGGTTCGTCGCCGACCTTGAGCGCATTGGGCAGGACCTCATCAATGGCGAGCGCTCCTGCCGCCTGTATGGCTTTCGGCGTGGTGGTGCACAGGCGTTGATTGATGCAACTGGTCTTTTTGAGCAGGTGATGCGCTTGGGTGGGTGGTCGGCCAACTCCGGGTCGTTTTTCCGCTACATTGCCGCTATGAACACAAGGGGCACGCTGCGATCCACGCTCCGCTCTTTTCGGCAAGATGAGGTCACCCAGGTGGTGGCACATGTGATGGCAACTTACTCCAAGTGGGCGTCCAGCGCGGTGCGCGATGTGTGTCGCCGCGCGATTGGGGAGGACGGGGTGGTCGACCAGGACGCAATATTGGCCATTGAGAAGGACCACGTCAAGAAGTTGTGCTCCTTTGTGTGCGACTGTGTGTTGACTCTCCGCTTTGGAACAGAGGATGCACACTCGTCGGACGAGGATCCATAAACGATGACTACTTGCCTCTCTTTGTGCATGCATATGCATCTGCTACCGAAGGCCCCGGGAGGGTACAAGCCCTCTCCCCGAGCCCTTTGTCATTATAACAACTTGCTACCAGCCAAAGCCCAGAGGGGCCCCACAGCCGCCCGATGACGACAAAGCCCCGCTGTGCTTTAGCACAAGCTGTGGTTCTACCCACATGTATGCAGACAAGATGGTGAGGAGCAAGAAAAAAAAGGAGGAGAACTCTTATTTACTACTCTGAGTCAGCGCGTAGCCCGCTCCAGGACAAGTCAAGACATCCAGAAAAAGCAACAGTGAGACTAGAACTTAGGAGGAGTGGGGAAGTCGGATAGAAACTCGGCGTGCATCTCCATTGCTTCGTCGTACTCAACCTGGATGTCCCGCTTGATGCGGTCGGCTACCTGGTCAAACTGGTACGTCACGTTGGTGGTGTAGCAAGCTGCAACCGCGGATACACGCGTCACGCAGGCGGCAACAGAGGCCTTGGCGGCTAGGTCAGCATACACGTCGGCCGTCTTCTCGGCAATCGTGGCGTCGTGCTCAATCGCCTCGTCAACCACCCCGAGCTTTCCAGACCGGTACGCTGCCGCCTGGGCTGTGAAGTAGCCTGTCTGCTTGGCCGCCTTGAGAGCCATCTCAACCGCCTCGGCCACGCTCTGGTTACAGGCTGTGAACCAGTCTAAGGAGTAACCCGTCGTTGTCGCCGGCGGCACCGGCGGAGCAGCGGCCGCCGCGATGGCCGTCACAGCTGCTTCCTTGATCATCTGCGTGGGTGTCTGCGGCTGTGGCGCCTCGTCAGCGGGCTCGCCCTTCACCGACAGCGGCGGCGTGGGCGGCGGCGTCGGTGGCGGCGTCGGCTTAGGCACCTCGTTCTCGGGGATAGGAATAGACCACACGTCAGCCATGGCCGCGTCAGGAGGCGGAGGGAGTGACATTGTGGCCTTAAAACGTCAGCGTCTTGCAAGGATGAGCGGGGGGGGGCACATCAAGCCCGGCAGCCGCTCCACTGCAAACTCAAAAGCACGCCGACCAGCCGCCGCGAACTCCTGCCCCGTGAGCGCGTAGTTGACAACCAACGTGTGCCTGGCGACAAAGCCAAGCAGGCAAAGCACGACGGCAAAGGTGCCGGTGGCTGGGACTGTGGCCGCAAGAGACGCACACCGTCGCGAGAAGCAGGCACGCGGGAGATGAGGGAGGCGGGGGCAGTACCTACGGAGCCACAACCACAGACAGCGTCGGCTACGTCCGAAGGCGGCGTCTGCCACGCCCACCTCCGACGCTAAATGGACGTGCTCGGTAGGGGTCACAGCGGCGGCGGTGGCACGGCTGCAGCCGTCCGGGGACCCACGCACCCGGGCGCTCAAGGCAGTGGGCGCCAGTGTCTGTGGACGGTGTACGGGAGGGGGTAGAAATGGACGGACAATGGGGAAGGGCGCAGAGTGGCAAACAGTGGAGAGGTGCACGGCGTGGCTAGAGTGAATGTTGCGGGGAGGGAGGCACAGAGGGGAAGGCACCGGGACTCGGCAGACTTGGGTTCTAGGCGGGCGCCAAACGAGTGCCGCCGGCACGCCGTGCGATCGGGTCGCAGACGGCACACAGCAGTGGGTCTGGGTGCTGCAGGGGCCGTCCTGAGCGCGCGATCGCCCAGTGAATGGGAAAGCGCGGTGCGGGCTGTGATCTCGGTCGATCCTCCAGCGATGACGAACTATCTGAAATCAAGAATCTTGGATGGGTGGCATCTCGCAATGTGATTTTCGTCAATGCCGGATGTTTGAGAGTCGATGATGCTGATTTTGTACTGCATGTCATTAAAAAGCAATGGTAGACGAGCAGCTTGTGGAGATCTCATCGTCCGTTCCATTCCCCAGGCACGCGACGAGGAGTATCCAAGTTGTCTGCGGCAGCTGGCCGTGGTCGGATACAGTCTCCCTTTTTCACGGCACTCGGGAAGAGAGGGTGCAGCACAAGACAACAGGGTACCTGAGCACCCCTACCAATGCATTCTTCAGGAAAAATCAACAAGGGACTCATGGAAAGCAAGTGCAGCATCGTCGACAATGATCCTATCTTCGTCGAAGCCGATGAGAAACAAGCCGCTTAAGGTGGATGTTCGAGACAGACCAGACAACGCCTGTCCAGCAGCAAACGCCTTGGTGAGGTCAACAGCAGCCTCGTCCAGCGTCCACCCCTGCGCCGAGTGGATAGTCGACGCCCAAGCAAGCACGAGCGGCACCTGCAACCTCGTCGCCGCCCGCTTGACTCCGTCCAGGGCGACGGCATGGCCCAATGTTGGCGTCACGTCGATGACCTTGCTGGTCTGTGCGGCCAACGAAAACCGAACTCGTGGGTAGCGCCGGCGCCCGACCGTCCGAAAGCAGATAACTACCCCGCGCGTGCCGCAGGGTACGCCTTGAGACGTGAGGCAGGAAGTAGGAACGGCCACCACGGCGCCAACCCGGAGGGAGACAACGCGAGGGTACTTCAGCGCCCCGTCGAGTAGCTCTGAGGCGCGCGCCAGCGTCAGGTACGGCGCGTCCTCGACCTTGTCCACTGCCTCAAATACAGCCGAGGGCCCTGGTAGCCGCCGCAGCTCCTCCTCGTTCTTGTAGGTGGCGTCCAGCGTGTGACAGAAGAGGCACATGACGCCCGGGGGGGGCACCGCCGTGCGGCGCGTGGCGAGCAACGCCATGTCCGCGTCCGTGTGCTGTCCAGTCCGCAGCCGAAGCAGCAGCCCCAACATCTGGGGGTCGCGCATCTGCCGCCAGTTGGTCTTGAGGATGACCGCGCGGCTGCCAAAGACGAGTCCCCAGACGTCACTCAAAAAGGCGTAGCTTCCAAATGGAGGCGCCAGCTGCAGGAAGTCGCCCGCGACGAGGAGGGTCAGACCCCCAAAAGGTGCTGGCCGCCGGCGCACGGCGCGCAGCACGAGGTCGAGCCGCTTCAAGAAAGCCGCCGACAAAGTACCCACCTCGTCGATCACTAGCACCATTGCGCTGCACATGCGCACCTTGGCACCGTACGGGATGACGTCCTTGACGACAGTGTCGAGGGGCGACCAGACGTCCGCATCGCCGTTGCAGAAGCCTGCCCAGCTGTGCACGGTAGTGCCACCAACGAGCGCCGCAGCGACGCCAGAGCTCCCACAAGCGGTAACAGCAAGGCCGGCGGCCCGCAGCGCCGCAACTACCTGGTTGACAAGATGAGTTTTGCCGCACCCCGGCGGCCCGGTCAGAAACACGTCAGTGCGGCGAGATAGCAGCCGGCACACGCGCAGAGCCTCCCCGTCGACACAAGAGGGCAGAACCACTGCGTCGGACATTGTCGCGACAGGTAGGCGCGCAGCACGTTCGTCCTTGTTGGAGCCCACCCCGCCATGGCCACGACCTCCTCCGGCGTAAACCCACGCCACGCGCCTTCGGGGTTTCCCGCGAGCACCCCCAACAGCATCGCGGTAGTCAGAGACGTGCGGGTGTACAATGCCACTAGGCAAAGCCGCAGATGACTTTTCATCTGGGAGCCCCATCCGGGCCACACCGTCACCGCCGTTTGCGGTCATGGAGGAGGGCGCGCCGAGAGGCGCCGCCGAGGTTGCCAGCCGCCGCCGCTTGGTGCCGGACGTGTAGTGCACGGGGACCCTCCCGGGAGTTGGAGGGCACCGTGGCAGGGGAAGACCGCGCACGCGCACGTCCTTGCCGCTTGCTGGTCCGCCAAGAGTCATAAAAAAGGTAGCGGCGCTGCGGGGGTCGGCCAAATCCACCACCGACTCGACGCCAGCCGTGCAAACCCACAGAAGCGTGCCGTCGATGATAGGGAATGGCAGTAGTGAAGGGAAGCTGGACGGGGAGGCCAAACGGGAGGAGGTAGGGCTGGGGCCGACAGGACCGCCGACGACCGTGGCCGTCGCCCAAAGTTCCGCCGTGTCCATGTCATCGAACACGCACACTAGTAGCTCCCATTGCCGCAAGAGGTGGGAGCGCACGTCGTCTGCGGTTTCCCTCACGTCCCCCGTCAGCGCAAACGTGCGGCAAGCCGAGGGAATGAAGGAGTTGCGTGTGGCTAAAAACACAGAGTGGGCATCCATGGCGGAAGAACAAAGAGGAGCAAGGGTGTCGGTTTGGGGTAGGTTAGCGCATTAGTGGTAGTGTCAAGTAGGAGAGGCACAGGCGCGGGCGACCGTTTACGCCCAGTAGGGTGGTCGCGGTCGCGTGGTGGCCGGGCAGCGTGCAGAGAGTCGGACTCCGACCACTGGTGCCTCTCGCGCGCCCCCTACGCGTCGCAAGGCCGACAGCCAAGAGGAGGCGTCGCAAAGCATGGCGGAAGCGAGCAGGCAAACAACCCACACAACATACCTGGCAGCGGGGAGTCAAGACCCTCGGCAGACGGCAACGAGCTGGGCGGACCCGTGGCGCGGTGGCTCGGCGTGGCGGGATGAAAAAAGGCGGGCAATGGTCGCGCGGGTCCGGGGTACATCGGGGTTGCGCAGGGGTGCAAGGTGTGAGAGGGGCCTCGGGCGCGCGGGCAATTGGGCGACCCACGCAAGGTGCCACCCCACTCGCGCTCACACGATCCCATTGATGCAGACTGGGCCGACACGCCATTTGGGCGCTCTGGCCTCCTTGGCCTGTGAGGGGTGGTGTGGGTGGCACGATCTTGCGGCGTGGGCGGGGCGGCGTGGGCGGGTGATCTGTCGATCCGCCACCAGTGGCCCCAACTCGGCTGACCTGACAAGGCCGCAGGCTCCAGCGCCAGTGGTTGAGCGGTCCACGCCGCTGGTCCGATTCTTTCCGAGCGGAGTGGGAGATAATCCCAAATTCGAACATTGGTCGGGCCCGAACGGCCTGCACAACGTTCTTTCATGGTCAGAAGGTGTCGTGGTGATGCTCAAATATCAACGTTTGGCCGGAGCGGGCTCGTGGAAATCGGATTGCGAGAGTTGCTCACCAGCACCACTCGGGGGGGGGTGCGCCGATTCCGCCGCCGTACCGCCGCGCCGCCGGCCCTCGTCCCGCACCTGTCGCAAGCCCTTCCTCCCCCCCCCCCCCCCCCCCCCCCCCCCCCCCCCCCCCCCCCCCCCCCCCCCCCCCCCCCCCCCCCCCCCC
>ENA-ORXR01002839-ORXR01002839.1-marine-metagenome-genome-assembly--contig:-NODE-2839-length-16082-cov-120.369447_pt1 | contig 16082 bp, 14 predicted proteins | sample MGYA00237866_ERZ511479 | MGnify/ENA metagenome assembly ERZ511479 | reverse complement strand
GCGCAACCAGATTCAGAACCCACGAATATTTTACATAGCCGAACGCCACAGGCCTTTGGTAGGTTCAAGATGTCATGAACCCAGAAAACCCTGCTTCGCCTACCGCTCCACCAACCGCTCCGCCAACCGCTCCACCAACCGCTCCATCAACCGCTACACCAACCGCTGAGCCCCCGCACCAAGCCGCCGCACCAGCCCCTCAAACCTCCGGCCTGGCGATCAGCGCCATGATCTGCGGTCTCCTTTCCTTGTTCCTGTTTTTCACCGTGTTCCCAGCGGCAATACTCGCCACTGTCGCGATTGTCCTCGCCGCCGTTCATCTCTTTTCCAAAAACCGCGCCATTGGACGCAACCTGTCCATCGCCGGAATCATCTTCGCGGTCCTCGCCCTCGCGGTCGCGGGAGTTTTTGCCTCGTGGGTTGTCGACAAAACCAAGCAGGCGACCGACAACGTCGCCGACATCAAGGATGCAATCTCCGAGGTCACAGGGAATGCATCGGTCATCGCCGACACCATCGAGCAACTCCCTGGCGACAACGAGGAGGCCGCCACCATCGCCAAAAATCTCAACACCCCTATCGAGTCGCTCGAACACCTAGATACCCTCGACATCGGCAGCTTGCTCGGCACCCTTTCAAATCCCGACGACCCCGCCAACGCAAGCAACTACAACGCGTTGGTCGAACAAATCAGCAATGAGGAGACCTTGAAGGAGCTCGAAAAACTCGGACTCGAAGGACTCGGCTCCACCCTCGAAAATTTTGGCGCGCAGTTCCGGGAACTGAACGAACTCCTCGCAGAATGAGCCCAACCGACCCCGAAATACGTATGGCAAACTCTTGCCATAGAGTGGCAAAGCTTTGCCATAGTGTGGCAGACTTTTGCCATACGATGGCAGACCTTTGCCATAACCGTCTGGCGCTCTGGGTCACTCTCGCCACGCTCTTTTTCAGCCTTCCTAGCCTCGCCCAAGCGCCGGTTCGAACGACCCCGCTGCCGCCGTTCACCGGCGACAAGGTCATCCAGATTTCTGGCATCGAAGGGAATTTTGAAAGCGTCATTGGCACCATCGCCGACGTCGAGAAAACCTCCCAGCAAAGTTACTGGGTCGTCATCATCCGATCCGCCGGTCCCGGCAACTGGGCGACCCGCGACTACGCCAACCAGCTCGCGCAAAAATGGAAGCCGCACATCGATATCGAACGCTCGGTAGTCATCGTGCTCTGCGTCGACGAACGCGCGCTCGCCATCCACGCCGGCACCGTCCTCCAAGACCGCCTCGGCCTCCAAGGGCAACGCGTCGACCGCGAAATCGTCAAACCCTTCTTCATCCCGCTCGCGTCCGAACTCGATTACCCCGGCGCGCTCAACCAGCTCATCCCCGGCATCGAACAATGGATCACCATCCGCGAACAACAATCGCGGGTCGATGCCGAAACCGCCAAGCGTCGCCAACAACGCGTGCGCGAAGAGGCCGCCCGCCATCTGCTCACCACCCGCGACCTGATCAAGGCCCTGCGCGCCGACCTCAAACGCTATCCCGACTTCACCTCCGCCGGTGCCGCCGGCTTGGTCACTCTCGCCGACGACTCGGAAAGCCAGCTCGCCCCACTCGCCACCCGGCTTAAAGTCATGGGCAGCGAAGACCAAGTCCTGGCCGAAACGCTTGCGCTCGAGCAGGCGATTTCCAACGCCCGTAAGAATGTCGGCGAAATCGTTTCCGCCCAGTCCGACGCCGCGCTCAAGCTGGAAGCGCTGGAGCCCGGACTCCGCCAAGAGGAGGCGGCCTTGCAAAAACTGCAAGAGTCCAGCGGGGTGCCGATCGCCTCTGCCAGCACGATGATCGACGAGGTCGACCTACTGATCGGCGCCACCCGCAAACACATCGCCCGCGAACCCATCCAAGCCCTAACCTCCGCGCTCAACGCCGAACGCGCCTTGGAAAAACTGCAGCGCCACCGCACCGAACTGATCAGCATCCAGGCCGAAGTCGCCGAGCAAGCCGGCGCGCTGAAACCCAAACTCGCGGCCTACCAAGCCACCATGGCCGAACGCAAAGACGCGGGCCTACGCGTCGACGAAAACCATGCCCGCGAACTCGAAGCCATGATCAGCACGCGGTTGGATGATGCTGTTAAAGACCGTTCGCGATTGAGCGCGTTCCACGAACGCGCCGACCAGATTCTCGCCGAGTCCACCGAAGAACTAAGCCGCCACCGAACCAAAACCCGGACCGTCCCGCTCGCCGCCCTCGGCCTGCTGTTACTCGGACTCCTCGGCGCCGCCATCGGCTTGCTGGTGCGCAAAGACCGTTGGAAGAAAAAGGCCACCGGCGTCTATGAACCCTACAACCGCGAAGTGGTCGACCTGCTCGACGAACTCGACCACTTTAAACGCCGCCATGAGCTGCTGCCCTTTTCCAACCCGGACTTCACCGAACCGATTTCCGGCAAGTCCCTCGAACTGTACCAACAACTCGAATCGCGTCAGGAAGGCTTGCGCCAAGACTGGGTACAGCTGATGGACAAGCGCGCCCTCGCCGAAGACCTAGTCGAAACAAAAACCGCGTTCTCGCCGCAACCCTACCGCGAAGTCGTCAGCCTGCTCGAACGTGACGACATCAAGCAGCGCACCCAAGACGGTTACGCCGAGTGCATCAACGACCTGCAGAAACTGGAGGAGGCGCACGAATCATCCAAGGCGCTGCTCGCCGAAGTCGACGACAAAACCAAACGACTCACGGGGCAATTGGGCGACATCGAACAAGCCAAACTCAGCACCGCGCCCTACGAGCCCGAACGCGAAGCACTCGAAGACGCCACCGAACATGCACGTGAAACGATCATGGGCGACCCGCTCGGCACCGGCGAAGCATTAAAAGTGACCAGCGAACGCCTCAGCGCCCTCGGCAAATGGACCGAAACCATTCTCAGCCACCAGCAAGGCTGCACCGAACTGCGCACCAAGCTCGACGCCGCGCGCAAGACCATCGACAAGCGCCGCGCCGAAGGTCTGCTGCTGGTCGAGGAGGAAGGCAACCCTGACCCGATCTGGGAACAAGGCGACGCCGAACAACGCGAGACGGTCACCGCGCTCGATGGCGGTGACCACGAGATGGCCGAACAACATCTCCACTCTGGATTCGGCTGCTGGGAGGAATCGCTCGACCGGATCAAACGCCAGCAGGAGGCGCGCGCGTTCTGTGCCCGCGAAATCCCCGCCCTCAGCCGCGAACTCGAACGACTCGACAAGATGCTCGGCAAAGCCGAGGCCGATCAGAAGCATCTCGAAGCCAGTTACGATCCGGCGTCGTGGACCGACGTGGCAAAAAATTTCAGCATGTCCGACACCCTGCTCAAGCGCCTCGAACCACTGATCGCCGAGTGCAAAGAATCGGCTTCCGCCGAGGTGCAACAGTACTTTCACGCCGCCGATTTGGTCATCCAGGCGCAGCGCCGCGAACACCAAACCAACGTCCTGCTCGGCGCGATCTCCGACCGACGCGAAGCGATCGACGCGCTCGCCCCCGAGTGCATGCGCGGCCTCGGTCAGGCCGAGTCCGACATCGACACCGTCGACGCCCTGTTGCGCAAACACCACCGCGTGGTCTCCAAGGAATCGCTCAACGACTTCCGCGAGTTGCGCAACGTTCAGGAAGAAGCCGAGGGCGGCACCCGCGCGCCACGTCCGCACTGGCCGCGCGTGAAAGCGCAATTGGCGCACGTTACCGCAGCCGCAGACGAACTGCGCGGGCAGATGAAGCGTGAAATCGCGGCGCACGAAGCCTTCCGCAGCGCCATGCAAGGAGCCGAAGGCCGCGTAGGCGAGGTTGCCCGCTTCCTTGGAATGCATCGCGACGACCGCGCCCTCGCCAACCGCGTATACCGCGATGCTGCGGAAGCCTATAAATCGGCGCAGCAGGAGGGCCGGGAGAATCACGCTGACTGGTTGCGCCTGATCGACCGGACTCGGGATATTGAAGAGGCGCTCACCCGGGCGGAAACCTTGGGTAAAAAAGATGTGCGCCTCGCCGCCGAGGCGCGCAGCGCGATGAAACGCGCCAACGCGGATATCGCGCACGCGCGTTCGTACCACCGCGAAGGTGTCTCCGCCGATACCACCGATGCGCGTTCGCGCTACGATGCGGCGAGGAAGGCGTATCGAGAAAAGGATTACGAGGAGTCGGTTCAGTATGCGGTCAATGCCTCGCGCAGCGCCAACCAATCGCTGGCCACCGCCGAAGCACGCGCGCGTGCCATCCGTCGCCGCCAAGACGAACTGCGCCGCCGCCGAGAACTCGCGCGGCGGCGAACGGGGAACCGGTCCCATGGCGGCGGCTACGGAACGGGGCTACCGATCCAGATCGGCCGCCTTGGCATCAGCGCAGAGAATGACGAGAACCAAGAGCGTGAGGAAAATCGCAAGCGTTCCAACCGAAAACGCGGCTTCCGCCGATCGAGTTCGGGCACATCGGAAAGCAGTTGGGGCAGCGGAGCGAGTCAGAGCAAATGGTAAGTTTCATTATCGCAAAGATCCTGCCTGCCGTTCTGCTCGTGTGCTTGTTCGCCGGATGTTCTGGGAAGAGTTCAGCCCAAGAGGAAGGGCCACCGGAAACACGCGTCCCCGAATCAGTGGCCCCGATGCCTGAACCCACCGAACTGACCTTGAACGCCAACGAGCCTTCCCGTGTCGAACTGCGCAAAATCGGAACGGCAGCCTGGACCTTACACTTCAACCGGCAGCCGTTCTTCGTCAAAGGAATGGGCGGTTCGGATCACCTCGACAAAGCCGCCGAACTCGGCGCGAACGCCATCCGCACCTGGGGTATCGATGGCGACACACCCGACATTCTCGAACGCGCCCAAAAGAACAACCTCACCGTCACGCTCGGTTACTGGATGGGCCACAAACGCCACGGGTTCAATTACCACAACCCGCAGGCGGTGGCGCGGCAGAAACAGAAAGTGCTGGCGGCGGTTCGGCAGTACAAGGACCATCCGAGTCTGTTGTTCTGGGGCGTCGGCAACGAGGTCGAGACGGGGCAAGAGCATGATCCGAAAGTGTGGCAGGCGATCAACGACGTGGCCAAGGCGATCAAAGAAATCGACCCGCACCACCCTACCCTGATTGTCATCGCCGAACTCAACGGCGGCAAGAATCTGGAACACATTCGCGATCATTGTCCCGACATCGACATCATCGGCATCAACGCCTACGACAGCGCCCATGATGTGGTCGCGCGCTATCGCGCGTTCGGGCTGGGTAAACCTTGCCTCGTGACCGAGTACGGCCCGCCGCTTTATAAGAAGGACAATTTTGGCATGGTCGCCGAACCGAGTTCGACCGCGAAAGCGGCGCAGTACGCCGCGATCTACAAGGCGGCCATCACCGACCATCCAGATCTTTGCCTCGGCGGCTATAGTTTTATTTGGGGCAGCAAAACGGAAATGACCGACACCTATTTCGGCCAGCTTTTGCCCGGCGGCGAACGGCTGGCGCAGGCCGAAGTGTTCCATCGGCTGTTCGATTCTAAAATACCGCTGGCCAATCGCTGTCCGCACGTTTCCGGAGGCGGCTTGAAGACCACGCCGTCTTCGCGGGTCGCGTTCTTGGGCGAACCGCTGAGCGCCACGTTTGAGGTGGCCGACCCCGACGGCGATCCTCTGCGCTACCGGTTCGAACTGAAAACCGAACTCGGTCCTACCGTTGGCGGCGACCACCTTCACTCGAAGAAGAATCTCGGCAAAGCGCTCCAGCACGAAGGCCCGAACGCGAAGACCGTTCGCGTTCAACCAACCGCCCTCGGAAAATACCGGCTGTATGCGTATGCCTTCGACGGCAAGGGTAACGCCGCGACCGCTTCGACGACGGTCTTGGTGAAGCAACCGGTCACGAGCAAACCAGCGCCCAAGATGCTGTTGCCACATGCGATCTACGCCGAGTCCGGGGAACGTTCGGCCTATGTGGCGAGCGGGGCGATGGGCGACAAGAATAGCGCCATCCGCATGACGTTCGACAGCAAAGACCAACCGAAGATCGGCAAGGTCTGTCTGCGGGTGTCCGCTCCGGCCGGGGCGTGGTCCGGCATGAATTGGCAGCACCCGGCGAACGACTGGGGCGAACGCGAAGGCGGCTTCGACGCAACCGGCGCAACGGCGCTTCGCTTCTGGGCCCGAGGCGCGTCCGGCGGCGAAGCCATCACCTTTGCAATCGGCGGTATCGGTCCGCAAGCGCGATTCTCGGATTCCGCGCACGTGCAGAAAGTCATCAAGCTGAGCAAAGAATGGAAACCGTACTCGATTGACCTGCGAGGGAAGGATCTCAGCCGAATTAAGACGCCGTTTCATTGGTCCTGCTACGACGCGAACAAGGACATCGTGTTCTATTTGGATGAGGTTCAGATCGTTCGGGAGCGGTAGATGGATTTATTTCAAATGCTGATTGGGCTGAGCGGCTCGCTGCATCCACTGGCCAATTCGGATTTTTTCAATGCGCCGTCTAAGACGGGCGACTCAGACAAAGACGAAGAACTTTATCGCGAAGCGCGAAGGCGGAAAGTGGTCGAATCGATGGGGTCCAGGTTCACGCAAGAAATGGTTCGGATCATTTCGAGTGAAGCGCCGGCGATTCTAGAGAGCGGCAGGAATCAAGACCCTAACGTTCAGAGGGAGATTCTTCTGCTGAAAATTCATGTCGAACGTTCGAACGCCTAAAAGTTTGTCGGACTTCGGTTGCAAAACTGGTCAACCGCGATGGCTGGCTGGTGCCAAGCCCCAACGGGGTGAGACAACGTAGCCCGCGGGTGGAGTGAGGTACGAACGAAACCCCGGGATTGTCCGGAGTTGACCGAGGCGCCCCAAGGGGGTGCGACAAAAGCTCGCACAAAAAAAATCTGATTGTCATCCCCCGTTGGGGAATCTCATCACCCCCACCTCAACCCGGGGCTGCGCTCATCCCGCCAAAGCGAGATTCGCTGACCCCAGGCTACATTATCTCGCCCGCTTTGGGGCTTCCCCCAAGACGTGGGAAACCTGACATGACATCATCGCAGAAGACCCGGAGCACACGGAATTTCGGGTGCGGTCAAAACCATCCGCCTTGTTCTCCGCTCAAGGTTTTTACCATGCGTTGCCCGACCAACGGCAGGCGCGGTAAAACCGGCAAGACCACATCCCGTCCGATCCCCCGAATTCTTCCCCGCGATTGGAAAAAGGGCGTCAGCAGACCCGTTAGTTGTCGGTAGTATCTCAACTTGGAAGAACGTCGTTTGGTGTACGCACGACAGGCTTGCTCGAACTCGTTCGTTTCCTGCAGCGCGTCGGCGAACGTCTCCGCGTCTTCGAGGGCGAGATTGCCCCCTTGACCAAGATGGGGACTCGTCGCGTGCGCAGTGGTACCGGACGACCCCGAGCCTCGGCTTCGCGCTTTGCTGGGTCCTCAGGTGTCGCGACTCCGAACCACTTCCACCGCCACGCTGCGCGCAAAGCGCAAGGCGCCAGGTTTATCGACGCAGACGGTGGCGCGCTGCACCTTGTCGGAATGTCCCAAACAGATGTTGGCGATCCCATCCGCCATGGTTTCGATTAGTCCGAACTCGCTGGGTTCGACAAAATTGATGATCTGCTTGGTGAGCGATTTGTAATCGACCGCGTCCTCAATGCTGTCGGAGGCGGCGGCGGCGGTGAACGGTTCGCAGTCCAGGGTGACGTTGATCACCACGTCCTGTTTGTTGTCGCGTTCGAAATCGAAGATGCCGATGATGCAGCGGAGCGCCAGATCCCGGATATAAATTCTATCCATTACAGTCTATGTTTTGCGTTATAATCGGTTAAGCTAGGCCACACTGCTACGATAGTATAGAGATGATTAAAACAAGGAACGTTGCACAATCCGCCCCGCCAGCCCTCGCTGGCCAATCCCGCCTGCCCCGCCCCCCTCGGTGGAACCCCGGCGTCGCCGCCTTGGTGGCCCTGCTTTCGTGGTCTTGTGGCCTGCTCAGCGGGTTCGCCCAACCGGCGAACTCGTTCGACCTGAGGACGAACAACACCGCCAAGGCCGCCGAACCCGGCGCAGCGGACAACGCAACGGACAACGCAGCGGACAAAGCAGCGGACAACGCAGCGGACAACGCAGCGGACAACGCGTCCGACCCCGCCAAAAAGGAAGCGGCGAAGAAAGCCACCAATCTAGACGGCAAGAAAGTCGTGCTCATCCCGATCGAACAGGAGATCGACCACCCCGTCCTGTATCTCGTTCGCAATGGTGTCGACAAGGCGAAGAAGATCAACGCCGATGCGGTGATCCTGAACATGGACACGCCGGGCGGACGTGTGGATGTGATGATGGACATTGTCCGCGCGCTCGACGAACTCACCTGCCCGGTAATCACCTATGTGCATGGCGACGCCTACTCGGCTGGCGCGCTGATCGCGATGTGCACCGATGAAATCTACATGAACGAGACCGCCTTTCTCGGCGACGCCATCGCCATCATCTACGGACCCGGCGGTGTTCAGACCCTCGACGATGCCACGCGCGAGAAACTCACCGCACCGCTCGACAGCTTTGCCCGCACCTACGCCGCCAAGGTCGGACGCGATCCAGACATCGTCACCGCGATGATCCGCCCAGAATTCAGCTTGAAGATGTCTGAGATTCCCGGCGTCACCAATACCGTGGAGATCTGCAAGGCGGGCAAGATCCTCGTGCTCAACAGCCAGGAGGCGCGCCAGAATGTGGTGGTCAACAACCAACGCGTGCCGCTGGTCTCCAACGGCACCAAGGCTTCCGTCGCCGAGGTGCTCGCTGCGGTCGGACTTCCTCAGGCGCAGGTGGTTCCGCTCAAGATCGTCTGGGCGCATTCCTTTGCCCGCATCGTCACGTTCATCGCCCCGATCCTGATGATTCTGGCGCTGGCCTTTTTCAAACAGGAGATCGCGACGCCCGGCTTCGGTGTGTTCGGCCTGCTTGGCTTTCTCTGCCTGATTCTGCTGTTCTACGGCCACCGGGTCGCCGGACTCGCCGGCTACGAGGAGATCATTCTGTTCGCACTCGGCATGGCCTTCATCGGCTTCGAAGTCTTCGTGATTCCCGGCTTCGGCATCGCGGGTATTATCGGCATCGTCATGATCCTGACTTCGATGTTCATGGCGATGGTTCGTTTCCTGCCCTCTTCGGTGTCCTCGCCGGGCTCGGGTTCGAAGTGGATTCCGAATCTCAACAACATCGCCAATCTGGATGCGGCGTTGATTAATATGCTGATTGCAATGGTCGGCATGTGCGGTGTGATCATGGCACTCGCCGCCGTGCTGCCGAAGATGAAAGCGGCCAAACGCCTGACGCTGGAAACGGCAACGTCCACCGCTGCCGGTTATACTGGCAGCAGCGACCAACCGCTGTCCGCCGGCGAACACGGCATCGCGCTCAGCCGCCTCCGCCCCGCCGGTAACGCCGAGTTCGACGGAAACGTCTACGATGTGTTCACCGAGGGTGAATACGTGGAGAAAGGCAGCGCAATTCGCGTCTTGTCCTCGAAGGGCAACCGCATCATTGTGGAAGCCATCGAACCCTCTAAATCCTAATATCCCACTGTGATCTCCCTCCTCATCGGCCTGATTGTAATCGGCATCGTCCTCATCACCTTGGAGATTTTTCTTCCGGGGGGAATCCTCGGTATTCTTGCCGCCATCTGCTTTATCGCCGCCGTGATCATCGCGTTCAAAGAGGGCGAGGATAGCACGCTCGGTCTCATCACCCTCGGCGGCGTGTTGTGCATCGGCATGGCCTATCTCTTCTTTTTCACCGTGTTGATGCCTCAAACCAAAATGGGGCAGCGCTTTTCTTTGCAGACCAACATCGACGGGAAAGGCACTAGCGATACCCAAAATTTACTCTACCGCGAGGGCGTCGCTCTCACCGATTTACGACCCGGCGGGATCGCCCGGATCGACGGCGAACGCATCGATGTCGTCGCGGTCGTCGGCTATCTGTCCAAAGGATCGACCCTCCGCGTCGTCGAAATCGACGGTTCTCGGATTTCGGTCCAAGAACTCCCCGCGGTGAATGCCGATCCTTCCGGGCCCTCAACGCCCGCGGACAACTTGCCCCCGCCAGACAATCCAGTCACCGACCTTCCCCAATTTTAGGACGCCATGTTTTTCACCACCCTCGCGCTCTTTCTCAAATCGCCGTTCGGCAGCTTGTTGACGCTCGACGACTCGATCGAGCAGAAGGGAACGAAGGACCGCAGTGCCCTCTTGCACACGGAAGGCGAGGCCGTCACCGATCTGCGACCAGGCGGCCGCGCCGTGTTTGACGGGCATCGTGTTGACGTGACTGCGCAGACAGGATATGTCGCTTGCGGAAGCCATATCCGGGTGATCAAAGTTCAAGGCAACCAGATTACCGTCAAAGAAATTCAACCCACCTAAGAAGACCCAAGGAAACTCATTATGAATCTTATGCTCGCTGCCAGCCCCGTCGTTATCGGTATCGTTATTGTGGTGGGGATTTTCTTCCTCATCATCCTCTCGATCTTCCTCTCCTTCGTCAATATTTGGGTCCGGGCTTTCACCTCCGGTTCGCGGGTGAGCTTCACCAACCTCATCGGCATGAAGCTTCGCGGCATCAAACCGAAGACCATCGTCGACGCCCGTATTCAGGCCGAACGTGCCGGCATCGATATGCCGACCGGCCCGCTTGAAGCCCACTATCTTGCTGGCGGCAACGTCATCAATGTCTGCCGAGCCCTGATCGCCGCCGACAAAGCCAATCTCGAACTCGACTTCGAACGCGCCGCCGCCATCGACCTCGCCGGTCGTGATGTGTTCGAAGCGGTGCGCACCTCGGTGAACCCAAAAGTCATCGACTGCCCCGACCCGCACGGCGGCACCAACATGCTCGACGCCGTGTCGCGCGATGGTATCCGCCTGCTGGTCAAAGCCCGCGTGACGGTCCGCGCCAACCTCGAACGTCTCGTCGGCGGCGCCACCGAGGAAACGATCATTGCCCGTGTCGGCCAGGGCATTGTCTCGGCCATCGGTTCCTCCTCGACCTATAAGGACGTGCTCGAGAACCCGGACAACATTTCGCAGAAAGTGCTCGGCGCCGGACTCGACGCCCAGACCGCGTTCGAAATTGTGTCCATCGATATCGCCGATGTGTCTGTGGCCGGCGTCACCGACGTGGCCAACGTGGGTGCGCTGCTCGAAACCGAACGCGCCGAAGCCGACAAGAAACTCCGTCAGGCCGAAGCCGAAGGCCGTCGCGCCATGGCCATCGCCACCGAGCAGGAAATGAAAGCAGCCGTGCAAGAAATGCAGGCCAAAGTGATCGAGGCCCAGTCCGAAGTGCCCAAGGCCATCGCTGGCGCGTTTAATTCCGGCAACCTCGGCATCATGGACTTCTACCGCATGCAGAACATCCTCGCCGACACGGCCATGCGCGAATCGCTCAGCGAAGGTGAATAACCCGTGAGCCTGTCTCTCTTACCGGGGCCGATGCTGGCCCAGATTGATCCCGGCTTCATCATCTGGATCGTGATCATTGCAATTTTCGGCCTGAGCAATCTGCTCAAGGCCGGCAAGAAGCAGCAGAAAAAACCGCCGCCACGACGCACGTCCAAACCGCCGCCGCGGAGGCCGCAACAACAAGGCGGCGGTAGGGCCACGCCACCGCCGCGTCCCGCGCGCAACGCGCCGAGTACGCATGACGTTCGGATGCAGCAAGCGCGCGAACGCGCCCAAGACGAGCGGGACGCACGTGACAGCAAGCGCGCCGCCACCGCGCGCAACCAACAGGCGCCGCAAGGCAAAGTCACCCGCGCGCAACAACAGCAGCAACAACGACAGCAACAAGCGCCGCCGCCGCGCACGGGATCGCGTCCGCCGTCGATGGAAGAGCAGATGCGTCAGCTCTACGAACAGATGACCGGCCAGCCTGCCGGCAACAAACCGTCCCGTCCGCCACCGGACCGGCGGATCACGGTGAAACCCAAGCAAGCGCCCGCGCCAGACCCCAGATTGAAGGTCAAGCCACCCGCGCCGACGTCGGTCCCGCCGCCCGCAGCACCTGCGGCTCCAACCGCACCGAGTGAAGAAGATGCCTTCGCCATGGTCGAGGAGATTCAGGATCTCATGACCGCGCAGGAGAGCATGGATCATCACACCGGCGGCAAGCACAACACCATGGGCACCCGTTCGATGTTGATCGATCTCGGCAAACTCAACCTCCCCTTGATGCGGATCCCGATCATGGCGATCGACACCGTCGACAACGCCGCCAAACGTCCCGACCTGCGCAACAAGAAGGTGCTGCGTTCGGCCGTGCTCGCCCGCGTGATCCTAGAAAAACCCAAAGCCATGCAGGCATCTCCGAACGAGGACGCCGAGCAGATTTGAGCCTGGAGGGACGCCGGCCTCGGCGTCCGCGGGTGTGAGGAGGACCGAGGGTGCGCAAATTCTTCATCATTTGCATCGTCATTGTGCTCCTGATCGCCGGCGTCCTCACGGGCATCTGGCATGCGTTCTCTCCTGGTTCGCAGAGGATCGAATCCAGCAATATCACCGACGTTCTCTTCTACAGCGTCACCTACGACAAACGAGATGGCTTTGGAGAAAGTGTATTCGTCAAAACCGACGTTAACATGGGGGACCCCATATTTCCTCTCCGCGAGAAGGATGACCGTCGATTTGGAATCGTCTTAGCGAGAGAACCGTTTTCGGACGACCCGGATCTTCATCGCTATCTGTATCCGGCGATTCATTTTTCCTCGCCTTGGTTGGTCTGCCACTCCGTACCGCTCGATCAAACGAATGCATTTCTACAAGGCAGCAACCTTTGGAACCATCTCAACCACTACGACCGGAACACATACGCCACCGAACCGCATTGGCGCTCCGACCGCATCCTCGCGAAGTGGGCGAATCGCGATTTTTTCACCAGCGAAAAGGACCGAGCGTTTCTGCACGGAAAAGGTTTCAGCTTGGTTCCCGCCAGACGCCTTCCCCAGGTAGCCAAACCATGATTGAAACGAAAGGATACGCGATCGTGCGCAACGCGATTGTAAAGGAGACCATCGCAGAACTCCGACTCGAAGCCGAACGCCTTGCCGAAGTTGTGCCGGACCGCGCCTACGGAATCCGAGATTTGTTCACATATTCGCCGCGCATCGCCGAACTCGGTCGATCCCAAGCGATGTGCCAGCACTTGCCCGATCCGCAACTCGCCCCAGTTCGGGCGATCTTATTCGATAAAATCCCCGGCAGCAATTGGAAGGTGCCAACCCATCAGGATCTGACCATCGCGGTGCGCGAACGCCACGACATTGACGGCTACGGCCCATGGTCGCTCAAAGCCAATATTCCGCATGTCCAACCGCCGATGGCGCTACTCGAAGGCATGGTGACCTTGCGTCTCCACTTGGACCCAACGCCAGTCACCAACGGCGCCCTACGCGTCATTCCCGGTTCGCATCTTCACGGCCGCATTCCCTCTGGCGACATCCCCGCCCTGCTCGGACGCGACCCAGAAGTCTGCTGCGCCTGCGACGCCGGTGACCTATTGCTGATGAAACCACTAGCCAAAGATATTTGAAATTTCGAAGGTCCGAACCCTCTACGACGAACCACGGAGTGGTGGCAAGAAAGTAGCCCCGGGTGCAGCGAGGTACGAGCGGAACCCGGGGGTTGCTGAGAGCCTTTTGAACCGACCGGTCTGCCCTCTTTACGGGCTCTTCGCTTCATGTCCGGTCGGAACGGTCCATGGCTTCGAGGGCATCTGCTACCGAGGGAATTTGAAAAGTTTGACTCATTTAGTCACGAATCGAAAAAGCAAGAATCTAATCCTTCACGCCTCTTCACCCTCGACTGAACCCAACCATCGACGGGTCATCCACATCGAGTATGCGCACCGCGAGCGCCTGCATCCCGCGTTAGCGTGGCATGAATCCCCGTAGGAATCGCGAGAGGCAAGCGCTAGCGCAGAATCGTTTTTTCCCAGACGGATTTTTATTGTACTAACGCGCGGGAAGGGCGATAATGGAACGATAGGATTAAAAAAGGAGATCCAATGACCCGCTTTATTACGCTCTTGAAGTGTCTCGGTATTGCCTTCCTGACCTCTCTTCTGGCCACAAACACCATGGCTGGAGAGGTGAAGGTGCAAGTTTTCCCTGACTCCAATTCCAACGGCATTCCCGACGAACTCAGTGAGTTCTCTTTGGCACTTTTTCAATCACCGCCACGGGTGTATCTACTCGAATCTTCGTCAGGCCCCATCTACAAAGGGCGGATCCTTTCTATCGACGCGAACGGAGAGGCGAGATTCGACAACGTTCCGGACGGCGATTACACCATCGCGATCGAGTACCCAACCCCCTGGGTCACCCCGCTCACGACCGCGCAGGAATATCAATTTAGCATCGGAGCCGGCAACCAACTCGAAACCGCGAACTTCGGTTTCGCCGTCGGATTCTTTGATGGCATTGTCCTGCCTCCTGAATGCCTAAGCACACAACAATCCCATGTGCTACTGGATGGAAGAACGCCCGATGGATGCCTGTGCGACCACCTGAGATTCGTACGAGTGGAAAGCTGCTGCGGCACGGTGCTCTCTCCCGCCACCGCAGTGCTGCACACCAACGTTACCAACATTTCCGCGCTGTGGAGCACTGGCGAAACCAACCTGACGGCCATGCTTCCTGACGGCGAACATTTCATCACCATCACAGATCTCGACACAGGCTGTGTCTCCTCCAACCAGGTCTTGGTGAGTTCAAGTCGGCCTGAAGTCGCTCTGCGCCAAACCCCCACTCTCATCAGTGGCGCAAATTGCGGTACCAACGGGGCCGTCTTCATCCTTGATGACTTGAATGGGTTTCTTCCGCCTGGAGAGGCGGACCTAGCCACTATTACCGACCTTGCTACAGGCCTTCCAGTGCCATTCGTTCCTACTACCCTATCTCCCCTTTTCCTCCCCGGTGTGTATTTTTCTGGACTTCCTGCGGGCCGCTTCCGCATCGACCTCCCCACTTTTGTACTCCCTTGCGATTTTGAATTCATCGTTGAGGTGCCCGCGATCAGTACCAACCGCACCGAGGTCAAAAGTGTGGCCGTCCCCGGGGGAACGAACGTCGTCACTACACCCAGCATTTGCAACCCGATCCAAGCCCCGCCTTGGGTCAGCGTGTCGACGACGGTCTCGACGAATGGCGACGTTTCCGCCGTTCTCACCACCGCAGCCAACACCGGTGCCGAACCGCGCCGCGCCGATTTCATGGTTGGCAGCACACGTTCGATTCTGGTCCAGCCTGGATCACGCCCCATGGTTCTCGAAATCACGGACACGTCGATACCCCGTTCGTCGGGTGCCCCCATCGTGGATATCTTCGCGGAACTCGGACGGCCCTATCTCATCGAAACCACAGACCACATCACCGGGCCTTGGCAGGTCGAAGCGCGCTACGCGGACGGCGAAACCAATGACACCCACCTCTTAAACAGCATCATCACGCAACGCTTCTACCGCCTTTCCTGGGATCCATAATTGCCTGGTCAGTTTTGCCCTACTGCAGTCGTCACGACTCACGACTGGCGACTCACGACTTCCCCCATCACATCTTGCCCCAGATCTCCTCCATGATCTTGAACAAGGCCGGATCGTGTTCCTTCAACTCGGCTCGGACAAAGGGATAAAAATCGTTGCTGCCAAAATAGGCTTCGGTGCCTTCGGCAAAATATTCGTAAATATTGCTCAAGGCATAGTGTCGGACGGTGCCGCCGCGGATGAACATCACTTGTTTATAGATGCCCGCGTCCACCGCCTCGGCGTAGGCGGTGCGGATCCCCTCGTGGTCATGACCAACAATTTGGTCGTGATAGGCGTGTGCGAGTTCGTGCATGACCACCCACGGCATTTTGCGGACAATCCCGCTACTCACGAGGCTTTTCGCCTGTGGAATGTGCACCATTTTGGTGAGCCGCGGATCGTATTCGCGTTCGGTCAGCCACTTCCGGCCTGGGTGGTATTGCATCGCGCGCATATCTTTGTGTTGGTGTTCGATCCAGATTGGACAGCTACGCAG
>ENA-ORXR01002837-ORXR01002837.1-marine-metagenome-genome-assembly--contig:-NODE-2837-length-16093-cov-23.312937_pt1 | contig 16093 bp, 9 predicted proteins | sample MGYA00237866_ERZ511479 | MGnify/ENA metagenome assembly ERZ511479 | reverse complement strand
AAACTTGAAAAGTTTAGCAAACGGCGTATATTATTTTTTGTTCATTTAAAGTGTCAACTGCTTTTCTAAACATGCCTAATTTTTTGAAATTATTTCACATTTTAGGTAAATCATATTGAGACAACAAGAATATTAAAGATAAATTCAACCATTATTCGACTTTCAGGATTTTACCCAAATATTATTTTGCTTCTTTCACTTACTAAAATTAAAAAAGCACCAAAACAGAACAATCTCCACTTTGATGCCTCTAATTTATTAAAAATATGTAAACTACATTTACGTAAATACACTTTAACACAATTCAGTACCGATACAATCAAATCGCATCCGACAAACTCGTAAATGTAAAGTCACGCACCTTCATCGGCGGAATCATATTCCCGTCGATGCGTTGTGGTTTACCGAGCATTTCCAGATTATTGAGCATGATAATTGGACTCTCATTGAAGCGGAAGTTTTTGACCGGATATTTAATCTTTCCATTTTCTATGTAAAACGTACCGTCGCGCGTTAGCCCGGTATTGAGTAGCGTCTGCGGGTCCACGCTGCGGATGTACCACAGGCGCGTCACGAGAATACCGCGTTTGGTACTTTTTATCATCTCCTCAATTGAGGCATCGCCACCTTCCATGATAATATTGCTTGGAAACGGAGTCGCCTGCATACCCTTTTCTTGTGCCCAATAACGACCATAACGAAGGTTCTGCACCACGCCATTACGAATCCAGTCTATCTTCTTGATAGGCAAGCCATTACCCGACCAAGTAGAAGCAGGTACTTCGGGATGAAAAGGGTCAGAATAAGCATTGATGCGCTCATCGAGCATCTGCTCACCGACCTTCGTGCCGCCGCCTTTCTTGGACATATAGCTACGCCCCTCGTCAGCAGGCCGCGCACTCATCCCATAAAACATCCGCGAAAGCAAACCAACTGCCGCCGCAGGCTCCAAAATGACCGTATATTTGCCCGGCTCTACCGCCTTTGCTCCTGCCGAACCAGCGGCTTTTTGCATAGCGATTTCCGTAGCTTCTGCGATGTCAAACTTTGTGATGTCATTATAATCGCGTGTCACCCAACCCGAACCTGTTGCATCCTTTGTGCGTACCGTAAGCGTAAAATTCGCGCCTGTACTCTTCTCATAAGCAAATAAGCCTTTCGAGTTCATAATCGCATTAAAGTTCTGACCATCTTCCAAAAAACCCGCGCCTACGAGTCCTTTTGCTTTGGTCATTTCGATACTTTTTGCTGCGATTTCAGCTCGAAATTCAGGTCTGATATCTGCCGTTGATTGTACAAACATATTGGGCTGCTCGTCGAACGCTTGTGGTCCGAGCGGCTCCATGTATTCGGGGTTTTCGGGCGAGAGTTGAGCGAGTTCTTCCGCACGTCTGACTACCCTTTCGAGCGAAGCATCGTCCAATTCATTGATAGTTGCCGTTCCGGTCTTTTTGCCGAAAGCAGCCGTGACACCAAGCGAAAGATTCTCCTCTACCCCACTTGTCGTCACTGTATTTCTGGCGTAACGTATATTGCCATTCACCCCGCCCTCAAGTGAGACGGATAAGTGGTCGGCTTTTGATAGCTTCACGACCTTTTCCAGTATCGCGCGAGCTTCTTTTTTATTTAAAACAGACATTTATTAATGATTTAATTTTGAATGAGTTAATGGGTTAATAATGCTACAATGCGTCAATGCTACAATATTTTGAATGAGTGAATTTTGAATGAGTGAATGAGTGAATAATTTTTTTATGTAAGAAATATTCAACTTGATAAAAAAAATATTATACATATTAACAATTTTATTTATTGACGCATTGCATCATTATCGCATTGTCGCATTAAAATTATTCACTCATTCAAAATTCACTTATTCACTCATCATTAATTGTAGCATTTCATCATTTAAGCATTTAAGCATTATATTTTACGAGCCGTATTAATCACATTCACTCCATCGAATCTTGTCGTGGAGCTACCGTGCGATACGGAACTGATTTGACCGGGCTGCCCCTTTCCATCGAAGAACGAACCGAACATGCGGTAGTCGCTTTCGTCGCAGATTTTGGTACATGAATTCCAAAACTCCTGCGTATTGGATTGGTACGCTACATCCTTGAGCATGTTGGTGATTTTACCACCTTTAATCTCGTAAAATACCGTACCGCCAAATTGGAAATTATAACGTTGCTGGTCAATAGAGTATGAGCCGCGTCCTGCGATATAGATGCCTTTATCCACATCACGAATCATGTCTTGTACGCTGTATTTTTCTTTGCCTGCTTCGAGTGAGACATTAGGCATGCGCTGAAATTGAACAGAATTCCAACTATCTGCATAGCAGCAGCCATGTGATTCGGATTCGTCGATAATCTTGGCTTGGTCACGGATAGCTTGATAATTGACTAAGATGCCGTCACGCACCAAATCCCATTGTTTGGTCTTCACGCCTTCGTCGTCGTAACCCACTGCACCGAGTGAACCAACTTGCGTTTTATCTGCCACCAAATTAACGATTTCACTACCGTATTTGAAGGATTTTGTTTTCCATTTGTCGAGCGTTGCAAAGCTCGTTCCGGCATAATTGGCTTCGTAGCCGAGTACGCGGTCAAGCTCCAGCGGATGCCCTACTGACTCATGTATCGTCAAGCCCAAGTGATTCGGTTCGAGTACTAAAGAGTATTTGCCCGGCTCTACGGATTTTGCCGTTGTGAGCATTTCTTTGACTTGCTTGGCGGCATCTGCCGCATCTTTTACCATATCATAGCTCTTGCGGTAGAGTGTCATGCCCGCAATGCCTTCTATTTGGTCTTCTTTTTTCGGAATCAGGTACTCATAACCCAAGCCCATCGGCGCACTCATCGACTGGCGTGTCTTAAATTTGCCCGATTCTTTATCTGTTCCCGTCACACTGAAATTGGGCCACACACGATGCACGTCTTGATTAATATATGAGCCTTCAGTAGAGGCAAAATATTTTTTCTCATTGACAAAAAACAGCGCAGAATTGACGAAAGATGCGCCGTTGTCCATCGCCGCTTTGTTGGCATTGAGCAGCAAATCTACCTTTTCTGCTACGGGAACTTCAAAGGCGTTTTTCTCAATCGGCGTTTTCCATTCGACTTCGCCATGCCCTTTTACGGGAGCAAGTACGACGGGTTCTGTCTGAATCTTAGAATTGGCTTTGGCGATAGCGACTGCACGCTGGGCAGCTCTGGCAATGCCGTCAGCGGTCACGTCACTTGTAGCAGAAAAGCCCCATGTACCATTGGCGATGACGCGTACACCTGCCCCAAAAGATTCTGTATTGACGATGTTTTGCACTTTATCTTCACGCGTAAAAACGTACTGGTTGAGGTAGCGACCTATACGCACATCTGCATAAGAAGCACCTGCCATACGCGCAGCATTGAGGGCTACATCGGCGAGTTTTTTGTTGAGTACTCCATCAAATGTACCGCCCGAATAATCTAACGGAACTGAATTGCCAAATACAGATACAGGAACAGCCATCGCTCCCAAACCCATTCCGGCAACTTTGATGAAATCTCTTCTTTTTAGATAATTTTTCATAGTTAAATAATGAGTGAATGAGTGAATTTTGAATGAGTGAATGGATGAGGGCGTCATTCAATTAACAGAAAATTCACTATTAAATGAAAGGGTCTTATAAATATTAAAAGACAAGATAGATAATTGAGCGTTGCATTTAAAATTTAGGGCTGATTTTTCGACAGAATTAACACAAAATTAGATTTATAGCAATTTTTAGGGAGGAGAAAGAAAATAAATTATCCATCTAATTAATATGTTCGCCAAATGAAAAATTGATAATTGAGCGTTGATAATTATTTTATTTAAATATTCGTAAATATTTTATTTTCATTTTATTATAAAAAATAATTTAAAACTGATTCTCAATTATACATTTTTTATTATTCAAAATTTTTCATTCAAAATTCAAAATTGCCGAACACATTGTTCAGGCTTTACAATTTTAAATACCAAAAAATACCCTCTTTAATATTTATTATTCTAACAAAAACACGATGACTTGTATTATGTTTTGAAAATTTATTTAAATTTGCCAAAAGTGTTATGGAATTGTTAAACCTTTTGCATACCTTCGTGTACTATCAACACAAAGTTATTTTTACAATTCATACTTTCTAAACAATTTCTATTATATAATTAAAATCAACTATGAAAAGTACTTATTTACTCTTTTTGAACCGGCTACGGCTATCTATGGTTCTATTTGTATTTTTACTGGGCAGTACCATTTCTTTTGCACAGATTACAGGTACTATAATGGATGGCAATACAAATGACGCACTCATTGGTGCGTCCGTTTCTATTGATGGCACCACTTCCGGTACTGTCACGGACATAGACGGTAAGTTTTCCCTTGATGCAAAGCCCGGCGATGTATTGGTCATATCTTATGTTGGTTACGAAGACCAAAGGATTACAGTAGGCAGTCAATCAAATATTAGTATCGGACTTTCGGAAGGTGTTGCTTTGAGTGAAGTCGTTGTATTGGGATACGTCACTCAGACGCGGGGCGATGTGACCGGTTCGGTGGCTTCGGTAGATATGGCGGAAGCTGTAAAAACACCCGTAGTGAATGTAGGAGAGGCATTGCAGGGGCGAGTAACAGGGGTGCAAGTCATTACAAATGGAAATCCCGGGTCTGTTCCCAAAATTAATATTCGTGGATTTGGTACGAGTAACAATACCAACCCGCTTTACATCATAGATGGTGTACAAACGGACGACCCGAATATTTTGAACAATATCAGCCCCGAAGACATCGACCAAATGAATGTCTTGAAAGATGGTGCGGCGGCTATCTATGGTGCCAGAGCATCTAATGGTGTCGTGATTGTTACGACAAAAGGCGGTGGCTACAATATGAAAAAACCTGAAATATCTGTCAATACGTACACCGGATATTCTCAAATTGCAAACATACCGGAGGTGCTTAATTCGCAGCAACATGCCGATATGATATGGCAAAGTAATCTTAATGAAGGCATTACACCTACACATCCTCAATACGGAGATGGTGCTTCGCCCGTTGTTCCTACTTCTATTCAAGGATATACGAGGGTTATTTCTTACGACCCGATTACTTTTGCAGAGCCGGGTGTTTTCAATGCTACGGTAGATCCGAATGGTACAGATTGGGTAGATGCGATTACTCAAAGAGCGCCCTTGAATAGTATCAATGTTTCGGTAGCTAATGGAGAAGAAAATGGAAAATATTTCTTTTCAGCAGGTTATTTGGATAGAGCAGGTATTTTGAATCACACCGGATTTAGTAGAGCCAACACTAAATTGAACTCCGAGTTCAAGTTTATGGATAGAATCAAAATTGGGGAACACCTCAATCTTTCCTATACGAATACCAATCAGGGGAATGAGGAAGCCATAGAAGGGGCATTAAGTATGACGCCTGTTTTACCCGTCACTGATGATGATGGAAACTTTACCGGTGTGGCAGCTCCGGGATTGAGTAATAATAGAAACCCTGCCGCGCAATTATATAGAACCAGAGATGATTTCGATAAGCGACTCAGCCTTTTTGGAGATGTTTATCTGTCGGTAGATTTGATTGAAGGATTGGCAGCAAAAACGGTGCTTGCAGGTGGTTTCAACACACGCGACACCAGAGGCTTTACTGCGCTAGACCCCGAACACGCCGAACCTATTTCAACCAATACTTTGGCGGAGCAAAACCATACTAACTTCAATTGGAGTTGGACAAATACTTTAAATTATACCAAACAACTTGGAAACCACTACGTGAATGCTATAGTTGGTGTAGAAGCATTGAAAGAAGGCGGAAAGGGAATGGGCGTATCTCGTCAGGGATACCTTTTTGAAGACCCAAGTTTTTATTTGTTAGGCAATGGTTCAGGTACACCTAATGTAGATTTTGCTTATGATGGTGCCAGTAGTTTATACTCTTTATTTGGTACAGCCAATTATAATTTTGATGATAGATATTATGCGACCGCTACCTTACGTAGAGATGAATCTTCAAGATTTTTAGGCGACAATAAATCTGATATTTTTCCGTCTTTTAGTTTAGGTTGGGATATTAGCAATGAAGCCTTCTTTCCCTCCGGAGGAATCGTCAATCGCTTGAAATTGAAAGGTTCTTGGGGACAATTGGGTAATCAAACATTACCGGCAGACAATCCTACCATTAATATCTCTTCATTGGACGAATCATTAGCCAATTATTCTTTTGATGGCAATACTATTTCTACAGGAGCTTTATTAGCACAAGTAGGTAATCCGAATTTGAGATGGGAAACTTCAGTGACGACTAATTTTGGAATTGATATGGAATTACTCCAACGCAAGGTCAGACTCTCTGCGGAGTTATTCAATATTAAAACGCAAGATTTGATTACTAGAGATTTTAGCTCTATCAGTACGACTGCCATTGACGCAGGAGCACCGCTTGTAAATCTTGGTGATATCAGCAACAGAGGGATAGACCTCGCGCTCAGTGTTAATAATACGACTTCCGGTGGGTTTACCTATAACGTTGGATTCAATGTTTCCAGATATAGAAACAACGTTGATTCATTAATCAATGGCGCACCCGTTATCGGAAGAAGCGACCTTAGAAACGGTGCTGTCACAAGAACAGAAGTTGGAGAACCAATGTCCTATTTCTTTGGTAGAAATGTCATCGGATTGGATGAAACCGGTAGATTTATGTACGAAGATGTCAACGGAGACGGAAATATAGATGATGACGACAGAACTAAAATCGGCTCTCCGCACCCTGATTTTACGTATGGTATCAATATGTATTTTGAATATAAAGGAATAGATGCTTCCTTATTCTTTACAGGCTCACAAGGCAATGATATATACAACTACAATAAAGTATTTACAGACTTCGGACTTTTCTTCAATAGAAATAGAAGTGCAAGAGTATTAGACGCTTGGACACCGGAAAATCAAGATACAGATGTGCCTGCGCTGACGACTTCATACCCCTTAGCAGAAGCGTCTGCCAATTCGTACTTTGTAGAAGATGGTTCTTACTTTAGATTAAGAAATTTACAAATTGGTTATTCTCTTCCTTCATCTGTCACTGACAAATTAAGAATGGAATCTCTTAGATTTTATGTACAAGGCACTAACTTATTCACACTCACTAAATATCAAGGTTTTGACCCGGAAGTTATTGCTTATGACAATTTGAGTTTAGGGGTAGACAGAAGAACATATCCGGTATCACAAGTCTTCTCTTTTGGAGCAAATGTTAGATTTTAATTATTATTGTAAAATTAAATATTATTCTTATTTTACTGAATAATGATTTTTTATAATTTGTATTACTCTGTATCAGAAAAATTTAAAATCATAATATGAACTCGCACTCGCTCGAAAATTAGCCTGAACTCGTCTGCCATTTGCAAAATGTCAGCCGTGTTTAGGTTAATTTTCGAGCAGATTTGACCTCCAATTTCAAATCATATTGTGAAAAAATATTTTTCTCACGTAAAGTAAATTTGTATATAATTTTTCATTAAAAAAATACAAAATCATTATTTAGTAGAATAGTCAAAAATAAGAAAAATGAAAAATAAAATATTTCTAATAATGCTACTTGTGGTACTTTCCACCATAGCATGTAAGGATAAATTTACAACCCTACCCGCAGTAGGCTCACTCTCTGACGAGGCACTTCAAAACGAACAAGGTGTCAATCTATTATTGACCGGTGCTTATTCAGCTTTAAACGCAGTAAGAGCAAATCCAATTGGAAACGAATGGGGGCGCGCTGCCGACAACTGGACCGCCGACGTGCTTGCTGACGACGCGCACAAAGGCAGTACCGACGATGACCAAGCCGATTTGAAAGAACTTGAAATCATGAATTGGGAAACCGGTAATGGTTACTTCCTCGCAAAATGGGGCGTCACCTTTTCAGGAATTAATAGAGCCAATGCAGTGATTTCATTGATTAATTCTATTCCGGATGGCGATTTGTCTGCTCAATTGGCAGAAGCACGTTTTCTAAGAGGACATTTCAATTTTGACCTACAAAAAATGTGGGGAAATGTGCCTTATATTTCTGAAGAAAACTACGCCAATACAGAATTTAATCAACCCAACCCCGGAAATATATGGGAAAAAATAGAAGCAGACCTCCAATATGCAGCAGACAATCTACCGGATAGTCAAGCTGAAATCGGACGACCTACTTCGTGGGCTGCCAAAGCCTACTTAGCCAAAGCATACTTATATCAAGGCAATTCGGCAGATGCACTTACGATGTTCAATGATGTCATCAATAATGGTCCTTACGCCTTATTAGATAATTATGTAGATAATTTCAGAGTAGCCGGAGAAACCGGTCCCGAATCTATCTTTGCCATCCAATTTACAACAGACGGCGGTCAGTCCTTCAATGCCAATGTAGTCGGCGCATTGAACTTCCCTAATCCCGGTCCGTTTGGTTCTTGCTGTGGATTTTATCAGCCCACACAGGATTTATTAAATGCCTTCCAAACAGATGCAGCCGGACTTCCATTATTAGATACCTACAATCAGCAAGATGTAGCAAATGATTATGGCGTTACAAGTGCCGAAGCTTTTACACCACACACCGGAACGCTCGACCCAAGAGCAGACTATACTGTCGGACGCAGAGGTATTGACTATAATGGATACGGCGAACACGTAGGACACGACTGGATAAGAGCGACTTTTGCAGATATTTCAGGTCCATATTTGCCTAAGAAAAATGTGTACTGGGCAAATGAAACCGGTAGCCAACAAGCCACCGGCCCGTGGGGACAACAACTATCAGGCGTCAATTACCACGTCCTTCGTTTTGCCGATGTATTGCTCATGGCGGCAGAGGCAGCCGTAGAAACCGGTGACTTAGGTACCGCTTTGACTTATGTAAATATGGTCAGAGAAAGAGCCAAAAATTCTCAATACTTGCAAGCAGTAGATGGTTCAGGCGATGCAGCCAATTACCTCATCGAGCCTTACGCAAGTTTCTCCGACCAAGCCACTGCAAGAAAAGCTGTTCGCTTTGAAAGAAGAGTAGAACTCGGTATGGAAGGACATCGTATGTTTGATTTAAGAAGATGGGGCGTCGCCAAAGAAGTCATGAATACTTACTTTGACAATGAAGCACGTACCATCCCAAACTTCGGTGAAAAAGTAAATCCTTTTGAAGATAAGCACAATCTTTATCCGATTCCACTTACAGCAATTGACTTGAGTGGTAATGCGCTTTCGCAAAATCCGGGATTTTAATTAATGATTAATGAATAATGATTAATGAATTTGTAGGACGCGAGATGGACGTATTTATTTGATTTTAAATTATTTAAAAAATAAGAAAATAAAAATGTTTGTGTACGTACTACGGATACTTTTACATTTATTATTTTACATTTTACATTTTACATTAAAAAAATATTCAATATGGGAACGGGGTATATCCCGTTCCCTTTGTTTTTTATAATTGGCAATGTTTTTAGTTAAGATTTTTAATATGGACTTTAGAGGAGCGTTAGCTCCGTCACCCTTTGTAACAAAAAACTAAACCACCACCTCCGTAGGCGCATAGCGTCGTCCCCATTAATTTGCATTAAGAGTGCTTCCGATAGCTATCGGAACTACGCGCCTACGGAAGTTAGGTCGAATATTTGAGTTACAAATTGTGCCGACGCTAACGCGCCTACAAAGCATACGTAAAACTTATTTTTGGTTCTTTGACAATTTTTGCATTTTCCTCCAATGTGGCTTTAGCCCATTGAAATAAGTAACTGAACAACAATGGGTTAAAACCACATTGGATGGGAGGAAAATCTTTTTTGCAAAAATTGTCAAAGAACCTTATTTTTTTCATTACTTAACTAAATGACATTCGCATAATTAGGAGATTTATTATAAATGCGATTACATACAAAAATACTTTCAGGCTTACTGGCAACACTCGCCTTATTATTCTCGTGTAATCAAGACGAAAATCCCACCTCCACGCTTTTCACCAAGCTCCCTTCCACGCATACCAACATCAATTTCTCCAACAATCTAACAGAAAACGACAGCCTCAACTACTTCACCTATGCGTACATATACATGGGCGGCGGCGTCTCTGCTGGAGACATTAATAATGACGGACTGACCGACCTTTTCTTTACGGGAAATATGGTGTCCAATAAACTGTACCTCAATAAAGGCGACCTCCAATTTGAAGATATTAGCCAATCCGCAGGTATCGCGGGCGACGACAGATGGTACACCGGAAGCACGATGTGCGATGTCAATAATGACGGCTTTTTAGATATTTACTGCTCCGTAGGCGGTAAGTTTCAACCCACAGAAAATCAACTATTTATCAATAATGGAGACAATACATTTACTGAAAAAGCGGAAGCCTACGGCATAGCGGATGCCGCGAATAGCGTACAAGCGACTTTCTTTGATTACGACCTTGATGGCGATTTGGACTTGTACGTTGCTAACTATCCGCCTACGCCATTCAACGCGCCGAATTTTCATTATGCCTTCAAGCAAAAATCCCCCAAACCACTCGATATGGATAGGCTTTTCAAAAAGGAAGGAGAGCGATTCATAGATGTTACAGAGGAAGCCGGACTAAAAACTTTCGGGCTTTCGCTAAGTGCCACCGTCGGCGATGTCAACAAGGATGGCTGGTCGGATATATATGTGTCGAATGACTTTAGTACGCCCGATTATTTTTTCATCAACAATCAAGACGGCACTTTTTCAGACCAAGTAAAAAACAGCACTAAACACACCTCCTTCTATGGAATGGGCGTTGATTTGGCAGATTTTAATAATGACCAACTCCTTGATATTCTGCAAGTTGACATGACTGCGAATATCAATCGTCGTGCAAAAGCGAATATGGCAAGCATGAACCCGAAGCTGTTTTGGGGTACGGTCAATTCGGGGTTTCACTATCAATACATGCAAAATAGTTTGCAAGTCAATAATGGAATGTTGGACGGAAATTTGCCGGATTACAGCAATATCGCAAGGCTCGCAGGTGTCTCCTCGACGGATTGGAGTTGGGGACCGCTATTCGCTGATTTTGATAATGACGGTTGGAAAGATATTTTTATTTCTAATGGAACACGAAGAGAAATTAATAACCGCGATTTCTTTTTAGAGGTTGAAAAGAAAGGCGTAGCGAAAGAAGAAACCCTCGAAAAAAGTATGGCGATTCCTGCTGAAAAAATTGAAAATTATATATTTAAAAATAAGCGCGACCTTACTTTTGAATTAAAAAATAAAGCATGGGGCGTCGAAGACAAAACCTTCTCCAACGGCAGTATATACGTTGACTTAGACAATGACGGCGACCTCGAAATTGTAGTCAACAACATCGACGAAATTGCCACAATTTATAAAAATAATGGCAATACCAATAAGCACCTCACCCTCCATTTTGAAGGTTCGGCGCAAAACCCCGATGGTCTTGGCGTAAAAGCGACCCTTTACGCAGACAGCATTACCCAATATCAAGAAATGACCCTGACCAGAGGTTTTCAGTCCTCGATAGCACCGCAGTTGCATTTCGGATTAGGTAAGGCGGAAAAAATAGATTCTATCAAAGTCGTTTGGTTGGATGGTAAAACGCAGATTCTGAAAGACATTGAGCCGAATAATACTTTGACCATTCAATATAAAAATGCAAACGCAATTTCGCCTATAAAAGCAGTGGCAGCAACCAAATTATTCACCAATCTCAAAGGCGATGCCCTTCCCTTAAAACACGCCCACCTCGAAAATCCATATAATGATTTTGAAAAAGAAATCCTTTTACCGCATCAAACTTCTATGTTTGGTCCTTGCATCGGTGTAGGCGATTTGAATGGCGATGGTCAGGATGATTTAGTTGTTGGTGCTTCGGTCGGGCGTGCTACGAATGTGTATTTTCAGCAAGCGAGAAAATTTATAAAATCCACTTCCAAAGTATTTGATACAGACATTGCCTCCGAAGATATGGGCATTCATATTTTTGATGCCGATAAAGATGGCGATAATGATTTATACGTTGCAAGCGGTGGCAATGAATTTGAACCCGCCACTCCCCCACTCCAAGACAGGCTTTATATCAACAATGGTAAGGGCGATTTCACCAAATCTGACGCGCTGCCCGATATGTTGATTAGTAGTTCGAGAGTACACAGTTGCGATTTTGATAAAGATGGTGATTTGGACGTATTTGTAGGTGGTCGCTTGGTGCCGGGCAATTATCCGAGTCCGACATCCAGCTATATTCTTAGGAATGAAAGTAGCCCCGAAGCCGTCAAATTTGTGGATGCGACTTCCAGCCTCGCACCCGACCTTGCCAACATAGGCATGGTCACAGACGCCCTCTGGACGGATTATGATAAAGACGGCTGGACGGACTTAATCGTCATCGGCGAATGGATGACAATTACCTTACTAAAAAATGAATCCGGCACCTTCAAAAACATCTCTGCTGATATGGGGCTGACCGATACGCGAGGTTGGTGGTTTAGTATCAATGAAGGCGATTTTGACGCAGATGGAGATATGGATTATATCGTAGGAAATTTGGGCTTGAATTACAAATATAAGGCAAACGATAAAGAAACTTTTGATATATATTTCAATGATTTTGACCAAAATAACACCAACGATATTGTATTGAGTTATTATAATGAAGGCGAACAATATCCGCTAAGGGGTAGGGAGTGTTCGTCGCAACAAATGCCCGGTATCAAAAGTAAATTTAAGGATTACGAATCGTTTTCTGTGGCTACATTGGAGGATGTTTATACGCCCAAATCGTTGAAAAAATCGCTGCATTATCAGATAAAATCCTTTGCCAGCATCTACTTAGAAAATAAAGGCACATCCTTTGAAACACATCCTTTGCCCAACGAAGCGCAAGTCTCTCCCATCAATCAAATCATCGTCGAAGATTACAACAAAGACGGACACCTCGACGCCCTAATTGCCGGCAATCTCCACGCATCAGAAGTAGAAACGCCAAGAGCGGATGCAGGCATTGGCTTACTTTTGCAAGGAAACAGCAAAGGAAAATGGACACCCATAACCGCCAAAGAAAGCGGACTCTACATGCCCGGAGATGTGAAGGATATGTCTGCCATACAAATCAATGGAGCATCGTATTTAGTAGTCTCAAAAAATTCGGATTTTCTGCAATTTGTGAAATGCAACGCAAACGCATCCTAGCGCGGCACTTCCAGTCCGCGTTCCATAAAACGGTGCTTCCAGCCCGTTCCGCGTTCGCTTGGCGGTATTACGCGAGGCGCGGACTGGAAGTACCGCGCTACGTTTTTATTCCGACAATAAATCCCTCACTTCCATCAACGCAAAACCAAGCAAATTTAAGCCTCTCCACGTATCAGGATTTTGGATATTTTCGGCATCTTTTGCTAGTCCGATACCCCAAATATTGTCCACAGGACTTGCTTCCACGAGTACACGCGTACCTGTTTTGAGTAGAAAATCTTGTAGGTCGGGATGTTGTCTGAATTTGAGAAGATTGCCTTGCATTACGATGTCTTCGCGGTGTGCCAACCAAGTCGTTTCATCAAAATTTTTGACCTGCCGACCCAGCTTTTTAGCTTCTGCGGGAGTTCGTACCTCAAGGATGCGTTTGGCGATAGCCATGTCTTCAAACAGTTCGGCTTTTTTGTACATCATCCAATGCTCGGCGGTTTTGAAATGAAGGTCGTCGTGTTCAAACTCACTTTCCCACCATTGACTAAAACAACTTTTTCCAACGCTACCATCAGCATTTGGTCGATGCCCCCAGAAGAAAATATACTTGAGGTTCGGATGTGCTTCGTATTGATTTTTGACCCATTCAATATTGTACTTCATGGTGTTTTTCGATTTTTTTATGTGAAAAATGAAAAACAATTTTGACTACAAATTAGTTCCCTATCTCGGCACACTTGAAGATATACGATAAACTGCGAACGATGTTACCACGTAACATCAGTAATTGACAGAAAGCAAACAACCAAATGAGCAAACAACTGTTTTACTATTTATTACGCCTTGATAATGTAAAAAAAATCGTTTGACAATTGTACATCTATAAATCATGAAGAACCAACAAAAAACCATAAATTTGCAGCAGCATGTTTACAGATTTATTTAGCACATACGATTGGAATGAAGTCAAGGCGTCTATATACGCCAAGACGGGCGCGGACGTAGAACGGGCACTGGGAAAAACGGAGCGCGATCTGGAGGATTTCAAAGCCTTGATTTCGCCGGCAGCGATGCCTTATTTGGAGCAAATGGCGCAGCTCAGCAGCCACCTTACCATGAAGCGATTCGGCAAGACTGTACAGATGTACGCACCGATGTATCTTTCCAATGAATGTCAAAATATTTGTACCTATTGCGGCTTCAGTTTGGATAATCCCATGCGCCGCACCACGCTCAACGGTACCCAAATTTTACAGGAAATACTCGCTATAAAAGCGATGGGTTACGACCATATTTTGTTGGTAACAGGCGAGGCAAATAAGACTGTCGGTGTAGAGTATTTTAAAGAAGCACTGAAAATCATTCGTCCGCATTTCTCTCATATTTCGATGGAAGTACAACCACTTGACCAAGCTGATTACGAGGAACTTGTTCCCCTTGGGCTGAATACAGTGCTTGTTTATCAAGAAACCTATCACGAAGAAGATTACAAAAAACATCACCCGAAAGGAAAAAAATCCAATTTCAAATATCGCATCGACACACCCGACAGGCTCGGACGCGCAGGTGTCAAAAAAATCGGCTTGGGGGTCTTGATTGGTTTGGAAGATTGGCGCACAGATAGCTTTTTTAATGCCTTACATTTGGAGTATTTGGAGCGTACATATTGGCAGACGCGTTACTCAGTGTCATTTCCGCGCTTGCGTCCGGCAGAGGGATATCTCGAACCAAAAGTAGTGATGAATGACCACGAATTGGTACAACTCATTTGTGCCTATCGCATCCTGAATGAAGAAATTGACCTATCCATTTCCACTCGTGAGACGCAGCAATTTCGCAATAACATTTTCCAAATCGGCATCACGTCTATGAGTGCAGGCTCGAAGGCAAATCCCGGCGGCTATTCCGTATTCCCGGAATCATTAGAACAATTCGATAATAGCGACAAACGAAGTCCCGAAGAAGTGGCAGCTGTCATTCGTGCGGCTGGCTATGAGGTGGTTTGGAAAGATTGGGATTTGGCATATGATGGTTAATGGGACTATCAGTTCATAGTTGGACTACCCGTCTAAGTTTGCCTAAAGTGAATACTCGTCAGCCGAATCCCTTTATTCGGAGCGAATATTTTATGCGACAAATCACGGCATTTTACAATAACCTTCGCCAGACGAGTAAACCCCACAGGCAAACTTAGACGGATAGCAGCAGTTTCCGCTTTGACAAAACTATGACAAATTCATCTTTAATTTGATTTCATGTAGTTCTGCAACGTGAAAATAGATATTGTTCATTGATTTCATGGGTGTTGTGTGAAAAACAGCTTTGATACTTTCCCACAATTTAATTTTGGTTTTAAAATTTGCTTGAATTTGCTGGAAAATATCGAAGGATATTTTAAAGCAAACATCGCATAACCACTCATTAAAATATCGTCCAATTTGTGACTAGCATTTGAAGCACGTTTATCTTTTACTGTTTGGAACAATCTACGTAAGGAGGCGATTTCACCGTCTATTGTTATACTTTTTCGATTCCTTTCATAAGTTGATGTCTTCATAGTCGCTAAAATAACACTTTGTATCTAATTGTCAAAGCGGAAACTGCTGAAAAATAGTAGCCGATAGTCAATAGTCGATAGGCAGCTTCGAGGCGAAATGTAGAGAAAATTCATGAATTTTCTCTACATCTAATCAATCTCCTCAAAATAGCCTGTCTTTTTATTTTTTCGGACATTATTCCAATCGTAATATTTGCCATTCATGGCGACATATACGCCCGGGCGCAGGGCTTGTGCAAAAGCCAATGCGCTGCCGAGATTGAAAAAACCATCGGATGATGTACCAAATTT
>ENA-ORXR01002836-ORXR01002836.1-marine-metagenome-genome-assembly--contig:-NODE-2836-length-16100-cov-2.974474_pt1 | contig 16100 bp, 17 predicted proteins | sample MGYA00237866_ERZ511479 | MGnify/ENA metagenome assembly ERZ511479 | reverse complement strand
GCAGTGGGGGCCGCCTCCGGTACTTATATACAGCTCTATAAGCTTCTGGACTCGAAATTTTATGCATCACTAGGGTAGACAATCGTCAAGCATTGTCACGACTCGCTCTTGGAGCGACTAACAACTTACAGTCGTTTTGCCGTAGCCTGACTCTGGCGGGTAATATCAGTTGAAAAACTACCAGGGTTCGTGCCTCCACGCCACAAGACCAGTACTTGCATCACTGGTTTCCTCGTTAAATCATGAGGTCATCTCCGTGTTTCTATGCACAGGATTAGCTACATTCAATTCTGAGTCAGTGTGCTTAATCTGTGTTGACAGAAATACGCGCAGGGCCTCTACAGTTGGCTCCGAATCATTAAACTGATAAAGCCGCGTTCGGCCCACCAGACGACTGGTGAGTACAGCATTGTGTTCCAAGCGCTTTAGCTGTCGCTGTATGCCGGTAGGCGATACACCGAAGGTCTTTGCGATTAACGAGGCGTGAGCTTCACCATGTTGCTGGATGAACAGCAGTACTTGTGTCGCTGAACGATTACCGAGTATGGCTTCCAGTACGCGATTCATTGTTCTCGTTAAAGTCTTATTGTGGCGATATACATTGTATTTGTGTTGATATCACCACATGTGCGGTTCATGCATATCACAGAAATGTCTCCCATCGATATCATGACAGCCTTAGCGGTACAGGCATTGCTACAGATCAATTCCAGCTTGTAACAGAAACTTCAGCGTCGGCCTGATAGTTTCCACCCCTAATTTTTTCAACAATACAGGAATCCAACTTGTCGTATTTCAAAACACTGAGCTTCTACATCAAAAAAACTAATCTCTTCCTACTCATCGTCGCCACACTTGTGTTTTCTGGAACAGCGTCGGCTGAGCCTCTGAAAGTGGCGTTCATCGGTGATCAGGGTGTTAAAGCAGACTCCCAATCTGTCCTATCGCTCGTGGCCAGCGAAGGCACTGATCTACTCCTTATCCAGGGAGATCTGGGTTACGCGGACAATACAGCCCGTGCCTGGGAACAGAATCTGAACACCTATCTTGGCAAGGACTTCCCGGTTCTAACGTTGGTTGGCAACCACGAAAACTTCGAATGGCCCAGCTATCAAAGATTGATTGACCAGAGAATAAATCGGATCGACGGGCTGCGCTGCTCAGGTAATATCGGGGTTAAGGCTAAATGTAGCTATGGCAATATTGATATCGTACAAGTGGCTCCCGCGATCTACGAGGTCGCCGGTATCGATGCCGATGATAACTACGCTGACTTTATACGCTCATCATTCAGAGATACTACCAATCAATGGCGTATTTGCAGCTGGCACAAGCCCCATAATCTTATGCAAACAGGTGGTAAAAGCGGACCGGGCTGGGATGTCTACGATGCCTGCCTAGATGCTGGTGCGATGGTGGCAAATGCCCATGAGCACGCTTACTCGCGAACCTATTTACTCAGCGACTTCAGAAACCAGACGATCGTACACAAACGCAACCAGATGGCCTTGCAGCCAGGGCAGTCTTTTTCTTTCGTCTCCGGTCTCGGTGGTCGGGAAGTCAGGAGGCAGGTTACCGGCGGTGACTGGTTTGCATCCATTTACACGGCTGATCAGGGCGCAACCCACGGAGCGCTGTTCTGTACGTTCGAGGACGACTCTGCTGAATGCTATTTCAAAGCCATTAACGGTGCCGTGCCCGATCAGTTTTCGTTGACCCGTCATGGCGGGCCTGCTCAGGACTTATCGCCACCGCCGCCTGCACCTTCTACCGACAATGCCGAGGGCTATGTGTTTTCCCGAACCGATAAAGACGAATTTCGCTGGATCGAAGCAGATGCTGGCGGCCGCATGAGCAGTGTCTGGATCGACCAGGCCTGCGCATCCCGATTGGGCGGGATCAGCGCATCAGGTACTTGGAGTGAACTTACGAGGCTCGCTCCGGGATTTGATGCTATCAACAATCCGTGCACGGTCAACAACGTCAGTGCAGAAAGCTCAACACCCGAACCCTTAACTAGTGTTGAGGATTCGCCAGGCAGCGTTTCAGGTTATGTGTTCTCCCGCAGCGACAAGGAAGAATACCGCTGGATTGACAACAATGCTTCAAATGTCATAGGCAGTGTGTGGATTGACAAAGCCTGCGCACAGAGACTGGGTGGTCCTAAGGCAACAGGTGATTGGAGTCAATTGATGACACTGGCTCCGGCAATGGATTCCATCAACAATCCTTGCGAACTTGCATCAGCACAGGGCCAGGAAACAGCGCCAGATCCGGTAACTACTGGCTTTACTTTTGCTCGAACCGACAAAAACGAGTATCGCTGGATAGACAAAGACGCCAGTGGCAATCTGGGCAGCGTATGGGTCGACAAAGCCTGCGCTGATAGACTGGGCGGTACTACTCGCTCTGGCGATTGGAAAGCGCTGATGACTCTTGCGCCAGGGCTGGATACGATCGCTTATCCCTGCACCCGCTCTTAGCGCGGTGCGATACAACTTTACTCGAAGACCCTGCCGTAACGCAGTGTTAGCATAGGCCCAGAATCAGTAAACAGGAAGTTGCGATTTGCCCCTAGCTATAGTGGATTATACTAGAGGTCGTGTGAACCCGGCACCTAGCCATAATTCAATGTGCAGAGAACATCAGAATATCTGGCGGTTCAGTAACCGGTCAGCAAAGGATAGCAGAGCGGGGACACGCATAACATTCTATACAACACCTACGTACCGACGTGCTGGCACTGACGTATTCTAGATCTATGACTCGGGGACACTGCCACGCATCCATACGCCGTACGTTGTCTGCTCTGCTGCCTTGCCTTCTTCTCACACAACAACTTGTATGGGCACACACCTATGTGCTGCCTCCGTCCGATGAAGAGCTGGTTGGCAACGTAAAGTGGGAACCTCTGTTGGACACTGAAAACATGGTAGATGCAGCTGTTCGCCTTCGTATTGGACAACAGGCCTTACAACGTGCGAACCCAAACATTGATCGCTGGTCAAAGAGTACTGACCGGCTCCAGATACCGACACGACACATCCTGCCACGAATCAGTCGAAACGGACTGGTACTCAATCTGCCGGAGATGCGACTCTACCATTACTGGACTAGCCATCACAACGACACACAGTGGATCAGTACATACGCCGTCAGCATCGGTCGACAGGACTGGCAAACCCCTGTGAGTGCCACAGCAGTAATTGAGCGCCGCAAGGATCCAGATTGGACACCGCCGGGCTCAATTAAAGAAGAAGCCAGGGCGGCCGGAAGATTTCTACCTGACATAGTACCCGCCGGACCAGACAATCCCCTAGGGCAACACGCTCTTCGGCTCAGCATTCCAGGCTACTTGCTGCACGGCACCAATCGCCCCCAAGGCATTGGCATGCGAGTGACTCACGGCTGTGTGCGTCTCTATCCTGCTGATATCAAAGAACTGTACTACCGAGCGCCAGTAGGCACCGTGGTTCAAATCATTAACGAACCTGTCAAAGTGGGCTGGTACGCTGGCGCTCTTTATCTGGAAGTTCACCCCCCTCTAGAAGAGTTTTTCATGACCGAGAATGAACTGGTTGCGTTGGCAGCTGACAGGATTCGGCAAGAGACGCGCGGCCTGGACATCGAGTTGCGTACTCAGCGCATTCGCGAGGTGATACGCCAGAGAACGGGATTACCTGTTCGCTTGTCAGACTCGTAGTGTGATCATTGCCTGGACTAGTGAACAATGTCCAGGAGACTATTATCACCGATCTACCCTACCGACCAATCTTACCGACCTTTCAACCGACCTGTCCTACAGCCATTGTGTCGATTGGTATACTGCCCTCCCCATCACCGTCACTATCTGTCTCATTTTAACATCGAACGTTCGAACACATCATCCACTCGTGAACTGGTTTCCTCAGCTCTGGCTGTAGCAGCTGCGACCTCACGTTTCACGCTATCAAGTTCCTGAAGCGATGTACTGGCGTTCGCTCTTGCCTCGATAGAATTCGCCAGTGCTTTCTCGGTGCTAACCCGTAGCGATTCTATCTCTGCCCACAGACTATCTATATCACTTTTCGTAGCGCAACCTGTGATGACGACAAGGCTCATCAGCACGGGTGCCAAAGTTCTTATATTGACTACTGTCATGAGTATCGTTCCTGTTGTTTAACACACTGTCGAATCCAAACAAGTCAATCGACACATAACCCTGTACAGCACTATATTTACAGATACTGGCGTCGCCATTGACCGGTATCAATTTTGTCGGGGATTTCATTGAGATTGATCACGTGTGATCTACCCTATTGCACCACCCATTGAATAATGCTTACTGTACCCTAGTGATGCATAAAATTCCGGCCTAGGCGGCCCCACCCAGAACCGCTTTGCTGCTTCTATAGCAGCATCTAAGTACCGGAGGCGGCCTCCGCTGTACTCATTTTGTCTGGATCTCTCGGGGCCGCCTAGGCCTAGAGTGACTAGGCCTACGCGGCCCGACTCAATCCAGTAAAAACTCCGTGCAGTGGGGGCCGCCTCCGGTACTTATATAAAGCTCTATAAGCTTCTGGACTCGAAATTTTATGCAACACTGGGGTTGATTTCTGACATGCTGCGCACTCAACACGTGCCTGCGCATGCTGCCTTTCATCGGCAATTATCCCCCAACTGAGTTCAACTCCCATGCATGCCGACGATATCTGGTTCGACCCTTCCCTGTGTTTCATTGCAAACCAATGGATAGCACCAGCTGACGCGCAGTATCTTGATTTGTATAACCCGTCCACCGGTGCTGCGATAGGAAAAATTGCGAGTGGCAACGCGCTGGATATCGACAGCGCTGTCGATGCCGCATCGGTAGCACTCAAAGGAGATTGGGGGCGTATGACAGCGCTTGACAGAGGGCGGGTTCTCTATCGCATGAGCCAATTGGTACTGGAAAGAACAGACCAACTGGCAGCACTTGAATCTCTGGATGTCGGCAAACCACTGACCCAGGCTCGTGCAGATGCTGTGGCCCTTGCCCGCTATCTGGAATTCTACGCCGGAGCAGTCGACAAAATACACGGTCACACTATTCCCTTTCTGGATGGCTATACGGTTTATACCTTACGAGAACCGCATGGCGTAACGGGCCATATAATCCCGTGGAACTACCCCATGCAGATAATCGGTCGCTCCGTAGGCGCTGCACTGGCCATGGGCAACGCTACCATTCTCAAACCCGCAGAGGAAGCCTGCCTGAGTGCTTTGGCATTCGCAGATATTGCGCAACAGGCTGGCCTGCCATCCGGGGCGCTCAATGTAATTCCCGGACTCGGTAGCGAGGCAGGCGCATCGTTAAGCGCACATGTTGCCATTCAGCACCTGTCTTTTACCGGTTCGCTGGCAACCGGCAAACTGATTCAGACAAGTGCTGCACAAAACGTCGTGCCAGTCACGCTTGAACTCGGGGGCAAGTCGCCTCAGCTCGTATTTTCGGATGCCGACATCAACACCGCACTGCCGTTTCTGGTTAACGCCGGTATTCAGAATGCCGGTCAGACTTGCTCAGCGTCATCACGCATTCTTGTCCACCGTAGCGTTTATGATGAAGTTGTCGAGAAAATGGCTAACTGTTATTCGGCATTGCGAGTCGGCCCTGCACTTGACGACCCTGACGTCGGTCCTCTCATCTCGTGCCGACAACAATCGATTGTGCAAGGCTTTATCGATAAAGGTGCTGACCTGACCATAGCGGCGCGTGCCTCACTGGGCAATGATCTACCCGAGGGGGGAAGTTACGTTGCACCTACTCTGTTCAGTGATGTTCAACCCGATCATTGTCTGGCGCAAGATGAGATATTCGGCCCCGTACAGGTTGTAATAGCTTTCGACGATGATGATGAAGCTGTGGCCATTGCCAACGGAACACGTTACGGACTAGTTGCCTCTATCTGGAGCCAGAACGGTGCACGACAGATGCGACTGGCAAAACAGCTTCGCTCGGGTCAGGTTTTTATCAATAATTACGGTGCCGGAGGTGGCGTTGAGCTACCGTTCGGGGGAACCGGGCATTCCGGCCATGGCAGAGAAAAAGGCTTTGAAGCCTTGTACGGGTTCTCGACGTTGAAAACAGTGGCCGCTAAACACGACTAAGGATAACTGCATCATGAACAAGCACGTTTCTGCCGGGACACAACAACGACTCACTGGCAAATGCACCATAGTGACCGGTGGCGCATCAGGCTTTGGTGCAGGCATCGTCAGAAAATTTGCCTCCGAGGGCGCCTCTGTCATGATTGCCGATATCAATGGCGATGCCGCACTGGCAATGGCAGAGTCTTTATCCAGTGAATATGGAGCTGCCATAGTCGGACATCATACCGACGTCAGCCTGGCAGGCGATATCCAGTCACTGGCTGATGCCACGCTGTCGGCATTCGGCCGTATAGATATCGTGGTCAACAATGCCGGGGTAACGCATGTCCCCTCCCCCCTTGAAGACATCAGTGAAGAGGATTTTGATCGCGTGTTCTCCGTGAATGCAAAATCAGTGTTCCTGACTGCGAAGTATCTCGTTCCGCTCATGAAAGCACAACGCAGTGGTGTCATCCTGAATGTTGCATCCACTGGCGGTGTCAGTCCAAGGCCAAACCTGAGTTGGTACAACGCCTCAAAGGGCTGGATGATTACCGCTACTCGAACCATGGCCGTCGAACTTGCCGCCTCTGGAATTCGTGTGAACGCGATTAATCCGGTTGCGGGAGAAACACCTTTACTTAAATCTTTTATGGGCGAAGACACTCCCGAGATACGCACCAAGTTCCTGTCAACCATTCCCATCGGACGGTTTTCGACGCCAGAGGACATGGGTAACGCTGCTTGCTACCTCTGTTCAGATGAAGCCAGCATGGTCACTGGCGTCTGCCTGGAAGTGGACGGAGGTCGCTGCATCTGAAAACAAATCGGTTATCAGTATCGAACCACGTTGCGAGCGGTAGGGTTAAGACTACCTTCGGAACTGTAGCGTAACTCGTCCGACGCTTCCTGCACATCGGCTTCAAACATTATCTGTTTGCCGGTTACGCTTCCCCCAGTGTTGCATAAAATTTCGAGTCCAGAGGCTTATAGAGCTGTATATAAGTACCGGAATTTTATGCAACACTGGGGTTCAGGTTAAGCTGGCTACCAAACGCTCGAACACCGCAGGCAGTTCATCAAAAGAATCAATAACAGCATCCGAGTGGTCAGCTGCACCGACATCCCGAATGGAGTAACCGTGGTTGTAACCGTAACTAACGGCGATCATGGCAAAGCCTGCAGCATTCGCAGCTTTGATGTCCGAGATGGAATCGCCTATCATCACACTGCGGCGCGGCACTGCAACGCAACGTCGGGCAGCAAGAAACAGTGCAGCAGGATCAGGTTTCTTCACGTCCACATCATCGCCACAGATTTGATGCTCGAAATAGTGACCGATACCCAGACTACCTAGTAGTGGCCTTGCGAACTGACCGGCCTTGTTGGTTACCACCACCAAGGGTGTATTGAGCGAGGCCAACCAATCGAGACCGTCGCGTACACCAGGATACAAACGGGAACAGGAACCGTTGACACCCTCGTAGGCTGTAACAAAATGAGCAAGACCCTGCTGATGTAACTCGTCAGGTGCGTCACCATGCATGCTATTGGTTAATGCACGATGCACCAGTCGTTCTATGCCATTGCCCACCCAGCTATTTACTTGCTCTATCGATGCGTGATCCATTTGCATGGCTCGCTGCATACGAACCACTGCTTTATGCAAATCACCAACGGAATCCACCAGAGTACCGTCCAGATCTATGGCGATCAGATCAAACATGCTGATTTCACCAAGCCTGTCTCATTGCTCATGACGGTTTCGATCACACATTATCGGTCATTTTCTTACGCATCACATCAATGACTTCACGGTAGTCGGGCGTATTGAATATGGCGCTGCCTGCTACAAACGTGTCAGCACCAGCTGCAGCTACGCGAGCGATGTTATCTATCTTGATACCACCATCCACTTCCAGTCGAATGTCACGACCTGTTGCATCTATTATTTTTCGTGCAGCTTCAATTTTCCGGTAAGTGGACTCGATAAAACTCTGGCCACCAAATCCGGGATTTACACCCATGATCAATACGATATCAACCTTGTCTATTACCCACTCAAGCACGTCGAGAGGGGTAGCCGGATTGAATACCAGCCCCGCCTGGCAGCCCGCATCACGTATCAACTGCAAGGTTCGGTCGACGTGACGTTCAGCGTCCGGATGAAAGGTGATCAGATCTGCTCCGGCATTGGCAAAAGCCATCGCCAGCTCATCCACCGGCTGCACCATCAAATGCACGTCTAGCGGAACGGCCTTTCCGTCAGGCGTAACGCAATGTGGCTTGATGGCTGCGGCCACTGCAGGACCGATCGTCAGATTGGGCACATAATGATTGTCCATGACATCGAAGTGAATCCAGTCAGCACCCGCGGCGATGACATCTCTGACCTCCTTACCCAGACAGGCAAAATCAGCCGACAAAATGGAAGGGGCAATTCTGTGCATCATAGTGACTGTAGTTTGTTTTAAACGCGTAAGACCACTCTATCCTGATGTCGTTACAGGCCAGAGTGTCGGGGGGCCAGCATAACCGAGTCTGTAGCCACACGACCAGTCTCTGGACACTAGATAGAGCTCACTGTAAGGATTCTGTGTTGAACCATACTCTCAGCGAGCAAAAATCGAAATAGCGCACAAACAGCATAGATAACAGACACCATTTGCTCCGCAGCTGCATCTGTCCGGTTGGTGTACTACGTATAAAGACTTCTAGTCGAAAAAAACAGAGGTGTGCGCGTGTTTACCAAAACAAGCTTTTTTTTGGCAGCCATGCTCGTCAATCAGATCGCCATCGCTGATATCAAGGTTGCGCAACAGCACGTCGAGGATGCAGAGCTGGTCGGCAACGCGCGGTTGAAAGTCATGTTCTGGAGCGTCTTCGACGCCCGGCTTTATGCACGAGGGGGAGAATTTGAACGGCTAGAGCCTTTCGCGCTGTCCCTGTCCTATCTGCGTGATCTCAAGGGCGAACAGATTATCAGTAAGACGATAGAAGAAATGACGGATCAGAAAAAATTCGACAAGCAAGAGCTGACTGGTTGGTCAGAGCAGCTGTTCGGCATCATAAAAGACGTGGATGCGAGCACCACGATTACAGGGGTGCGTGACGAGCGAGGGCATACGATCTTCTACCGCAACGGGAATCTGGCAGGGACAATTGAAAACACACGATTTACCGAAGGATTTTTCGATATATGGCTTGGAGAAAACACATCAGAGCCACAACTTCGCAGAGACTTGCTGAGTGCCGGTAAATCCTGAACACACACTACAAGACTAGCCCATGATTTACACCAGAGACGTCAAACCGCTTCTTTGAACAGCGTCGAATACGGCGCTATAGCGATCAATCATTATCGACTTGTCAAAATGCTTCACCGCGTAGGACTGAGCGAATTCGGACATCTTCTCCAATCGCTTGGGCTGATTGAACAGCTCTATCAGACAGGCCGCCAACGCAGCTGCACTGCGCTCCACCAGAATGCCTCCACAACCTTCACTATTCTGTGAAATCGCATCAGCACTGCCACCTGCATCGGTAAGCACTACCGGTGTACCCGCCGCCTGCGCTTCGAGTGCCGATAACGGGTGACCCTCTCTATCACTGGACAGAACGAAAACATCCAGAGCGGCTAACACATCAGGAACATCACTGCGAGCACCCAGTAAGGTGACTTGTTGTTGCAGATTCAATTCGGCTATCCTGTTTTCGGTCTTGCCGCGTTCCGGACCTTCTCCTGCAATGACAACTCTCACAGGTACGCCTGCGTCGCGCAACAACCCAGCCACTTCGACCAGTCGTGGATGGTTCTTGGCAATGGCCAATCTACCCACAGTACCTACCAGAAATTCGTCTTTTTCTGCAAAAGTTGCGCGTAACGATGCCCCACTACCGCCGCCATAGCGCGACGTATCAATTCCGTTGTTCACAACGGTAACAAGATGGTCGGCAACCCCGACTTCCTGGCGATAGAAATTCGCGGTGTCCTCAGACACGGCAATCATGCGAGCAGTGGTGCGACTCAGAAGACGGTCTATTATCCGGTTATGGAGCCCCTTCCAGATATCCCTGTTGTGTTCGGTAACGACAACGGGAATACCGCTACGTACCAGTGCAATTCGCGTCCAGAGGTTTGCCGTCCACAAATGAGAATTGACCACATCAATGGAGTACTTTTGTACCAGCTTGCGCAGCTTGACTGGCAGTACAGGATCGAAACCCGGTTTTTTATTCAGCAGGTGCACAGCGACGTCCGGGGACAATTTGTGCGACAGTTCACCTAAAACAGTCAGGCACGCAACGTGTACAACGTCGCCTCGACTGACCAGCTCATTAGCCAGATCTATCACCATGTGCTCAGCACCGCCCACGGTCAGGCCTTCGATCACGAACATCACTTTACGGTGTGTGTGAGCAGGGTTATCGGCCTTTACAGATGATTCCGACATATCGTGGTCGGCCTCCGTCGTAGCAGGAGACTGGACGCTCTCCGCCGATGCACGCATCGACACAACGTTCGTGTCTTGCCAATATCGGTTTTGAGTCACGGGTAAAGTCCTGCCTGTTTTGCGTTTGAACATCAGAAGACGAAGCTTAGCACCGGACCTCAGGCTCGCCAACAATCATTGGCAAGAGTGAGATGCAGACCGGTAGTTTGCCTCAACGTTCCCAAGATAATACCCGAATCTGACGTGTGCCCCTCAGTTACAACGCTTCACTAGTACCGATCAGATCTGACCAACACACCGCTTTTCATCACCGGTTTTATGCCCGCCAGTCAAAGACACTCGTCAAGATCTTGTATTATCTAATGTCCGATAACAATCAAACGATGCCAGACCTACGGCAAATCCCTAATAACGCAAAGAATATTTCTTTTATAGTCACAATCATTAACACTCCCGTGACACTCCTCATGGCCAGACCAAGTCACTGTTTTTATCTGTTAACAAAAGCATTGGCTGTTTGCACAATGACTCACGAAAAGCTTTACCTGTCAAAAATAATAGGTATAGAACGCCTATAGACACGATTCCCTGCTTTCCAGCAACGGCACAGTAGAGCCAGTTCAGATCAACAGTTGAAATGGAGCAGTCAAACTGCCGATCTGCCTACGGACTCTATAGTTTCCTTTCGGTAACCACGCCATGTTGCCTGCACAGGTGAATAATGGATTCTTTGCAAACATCATCAGCATGTTTTATAACAAGTGTTTTACTGCATCCCGTCTTGCCAGGACCATCAATGAAAACACCGAACTCAATCAAACTCGACAAGCTGGTTGCCGATGCCAGAAAAAGCTATGCGACACGCGAGAACGGCTATCGACAAAGAGCATTGAAACTATACCCTTGGGTCTGTGGACGATGCATGCGCGAATTCGAGCAGAAAAATCTGCAGGAATTAACCGTGCATCATCGCGACCATGACCATGACAACAATCCCAATGACGGTAGCAACTGGGAACTACTCTGTGTTTACTGTCATGACAATGAACATCAGAGATACGTTGAGCAGGTTACCTATGGAAAAGAAGATGTTGCCGAGGTTGCAACACACAATCCATTTGCAGACCTGAAGTCATTGCTCGGAAAATCAGACTGACTATCAGGGAATCAATGCCATAACCAGCATCAGCACGGTTGCTACCAACCCGATAGCCCAGATGATGGATCGGTAAGGTACCCAGCCAAACACATAAGCCGGGATATAAAGAATTCGAGCAACTAGATACGCCCAGGCACACAGGGCGGTAACACTACTCGACTGACCGGATAGGCTGACAACGATTGCGGCAATAGCGAACAGCAATAGCGCTTCAAAATGGTTGTTCAATGCTCGCATCAGACGAGCAGTGCGAGTGCTTACCTGACACTGGAGGGATCCACCCAGTTTCTCCGAGTCGCGCGGTGACAGCGTCTTGCCGGTTCCCAGTTCAAGGTTTGCGGGAATAGCCATCAGCATCAGTTGAATGACCTGAAGTATGCCGGCCAATGCCAGCACGGTGAGTTCTGTTGTCATCATCGCGCTGTCCATCCACCATCCACAGGCACGGCAGTGCCTGTGATGGAATCAGCACCACTGGAACTCAGAAATTGCGCTACTGAGGCTACCTGATCAATAGTGACGAACGCCTTGTTCGGGTGCGCAGACAAAATGACATCGTTGATGACTTGCTCGGGAGTCAAGCCTCTTGCCGCTGCCGTCTCAGGAATCTGTTTTTCCACCAGTGGCGTCCAGACATAGCCCGGGCATATGGCGTTAACCGTAATACCCTGTTCCGCAACCTCAAGGGCCAGCGTCTTTGTAAATCCGAGCAAGCCGTGTTTGGCTGCCACGTAGGCTGACTTCAACGGCGAGGCAACCAGTGCGTGAGCAGAGGCGATGTTGATCACGCGGCCCCAGCCCTGTTGTTTCATCATCGGCAATACAGCCTTACAGGTATAAAAAGCTGCCGACAGGTTCAGCGCCATGACGGCTTCCCATTTCTCATCGGGAAATTCATCAACAGGTGCGACATGCTGGATACCGGCATTGTTGACGAGTACATGGACACATCCGAAAGAGGCCTGAGCAGCCTGAATGAGATCGCGTGCACCGGCGGCGCTGGACAGATCACATCGCACATACTTCACACTCACGCCATGATCTTTTTCGAGCCGCGCTCGAAGCGGTTCGATCTGCTGATCATCCTCTATTCCGCTCAGCACTATGTTCAGTCCATCTTGAGCAAATCTGGTTGCTATACCCAGCCCGATGCCGCTGGTGGACCCGGTAACTACCGCTGTTTTTCTGTCAGTCATAGTGGCAAGCTTGATCGATTGATTGATTGAGTGGAAATCGCGGCATTGTAAGCGATACATACGTGCCACGACATACAATCGGCCATTCCTGATTTATTCGATCCAGTCATATATAGAGATTTTTCAGACCGTAACACCGTTACCCTTTAATCGATTCATCACGTAGTACAACCGCCAGCATAACAGGAGAGAGGCAATAGTGAGACCGGTTATCAGCCCGACCCAGAGCCCATGTGCCCCCCAACCCAGAACATAGGTACAAAACAAGCCGAATCCGAATGCGATGACCCAATAGGAAAATGCGTTGATAAGCATGGGTACCCTCGTGTCCTGTAACCCTCTCAGTACACCGATGAGCATGATTTGCGCACCATCAGATAACTGGAACACAGCGCCAAGTAGCAGCAGGCTCCCAGCGAATAACTGCAATTGCGGATCATCTGTATAGATAGCAGCGATATCAAACCGAAAGATGACAAGCAGAGTTGCCGTGCAGATGGCCATGAAAATCAGCAGCAGTGCTCCACTGGCAATGCGTAGCCGTATCGGTGCCAAGCCCGCTTGAGCGCTCACACGACCAATACGCGCGGTTAGTGCAAAGGACATCCCCAACGGAAGCATGTAGCAAAATGCGGAAGCTGTTATGGCTATCTGATGCGCACCCGATTCAACTACACCAATCGTACCCATTTGTAACGAGGTAGCAGCGAACAGCCCGGCTTCGAACAACATGCCAAGAAAAATGGGGATGGACAATGCCAACATCGGTTCAAGATGTTCCCATCGGGGTGCATCCAGCGAAGCGAACAACTGAAAACGCGCAAATCGTTTGCCACCAAGCAGCATCAGCAAGACAAGCGCCATGCTGATATTGACCAACGTGGTCGCCAGACCGATGCCAAACAGCTCCAGCTTGGGAAACCCGAACCAGCCCAGCCCCAAAGCCAGATTAGCCACGATATTTATTAGCAGGCCAAAGGCGGTGACCAGTAGAACGGGCCGCGTCAGACCGGTAGCCTCACAGACGTTACGGGCAGCCATTACCAGCGCAAAAAACGGCAGACTCCAGCAGGCTCCCACGAGGTACTGCCTGATCAGAGGGGGTAGTTCCGGTGCGAAAGATAACCGATGTACGTTGCTTGCAATGACCAGCAACAACGCCAACGCAAGCAAGCCTGTAATCAGGCCAAGCCAGACACCTTGTCGAAAAATTGTGCCCACAAAAACCTTACGTTTCTGACCGATAAGACGTGACAGCGTTGGCGACAATCCAGCCATCAGGCCGATACACGATAATGAGACGGTGAACCACAACGTGGCACCAATGCCACCGGCAGCCAGCTCGGTACCGCCAAGACGCCCGGCGATGATGGCATCAACCAACCCATTCCCCATTTGAAGCAACTGTGCTCCGATCAGCGGAACGCCCAGCGTCAAAGTACGCTTGAGATCAGCGCGCAGTGCAGGCTTGCGTATGCAGTCAGAAAACCATGCACGCTGTCCAGATTGGGAAGACGACAAGACCGTAAAAACCTATAGCGATGGCAAGCCAGCTCTGCAAGCATGAGCCGCACTTTGTAAGACAGAGTCAATTAGTTGCATCTTGACGCACTACTGCCGACAATTGTTGGAAAATACAGTAATACCGCCTCACTAGGAAGGCGGGCATCTAATCAAAATTAAAATGCAACACTATCCAGCGCTGTTTCTGCTCCTGCTACTAACAGCTTGTGGCACCACGAACAATCCTCCCAGACCGCCTTCCACAGCGCAGGCACATATCGGACAGGTTCTCAGAGCCTCCTCATCCCTTGCTCAAGGTCGTTCGTTGATACAGCACGCCCGTATCATTCTCGAACACATGCAGCGAATGAATTCAGAGGTCATTAACCGCACCGAATTACAGGATTTCAGCGGAGCAAAACGCCGGTTGCTTGACGTGGCAAGCATCAGAGATCTGCGTAAACAGTCCACAACTGCTGATCAACCCGGCTTACACGAAGCCATAGAGAAAGCGCTTTTCCACATCCGTCGAGCGTCTCGAACCCTGGATGCGTCGGAGACCATAAGAGGCAAGACTCCAGAGATCTGGCGTAAGGCCAATCGTATTCTTGAGGACTCAGACCAACTCGCTGGATACATCTCACGTGGACTGGAGGCAACGTCGCCAGCGTCTCTCGGAGAAGCCGCCAATGCTATTGATATCGTCGTGTTGCAGATTAGCGGAGAACAACCGGTGCCGGGAGGCTATAGCCTTGATGATCTTGAGCGAGATCTTGAGCTGATGCTTGCCAGTAACAACGAGCAACTGTCGAGCACAGACAGATGGTTTCTAGAAAACTTCACCGCCATTGCCGGCACTGACGACTGGGCATATCCGAAAAAGTGAATAGCAGGCTGATCAGTCGTTCTGCTCACTTTGTGCGTTCAGTTCGGCCTTAATGCTGTCTCTTATAATGTCGTCTTCAACTTCACTCATCAGGGAGTCCCGCGAATCTTCCCAGCCAGCTGTATCCAGCAACAGGATAATAGGATGTAGCGCACTGGACTTGAAAAACGTATCCGAAATTCCACGCGCTGTTGCCATGCAGCTCTCCACGATATTCTTGAACTGACCACGCTCGTAGTCATCATCAAGCTGCTCGATATAAAACTCGGCATAGCGACACCGCGCCATGACCAGCTGAACTCTCTTGGCTTCTTCTATATTCACATCTGACTCACCGCCGGGCATTGTAAGCAGCTCATCATTGAGCTCGGTGGAGCTGGCAGCTACCTGCGAAACTGTGTGACCTGGCGCTTGTCCCGCTGCAGCACTAACGGTGGCGTTAGCCGCTGGACTTGCAGTAGCATCGCGACCCGTATGCTGACTGGACGTCGATAGCAATTGCTCGAATTTCTGGTAATGCTTGAGCTTGCTCGCCAGCCAGATAATGGCGATTGCCTCAAACACGATGATGAATACTAAAGCGCCGTTGTCCATGCCTGTCGTCCTGTGAATGCGTATGTGCCGCCACATATTGAATCACATCTGCGGCCAGTTGTCGGAGCTGTAAACTGAGTGCTACTTTTCTTAGCCTTCCCTAGACATTATGTAGTGTGCCCTGCTAAACGTTCAAACAGAGCTCATCGGGGGCGCCTAGCCCAAAGTGGCTCAGCAAGGCGCTGTTCGCAGGCAAG
>ENA-ORXR01002835-ORXR01002835.1-marine-metagenome-genome-assembly--contig:-NODE-2835-length-16101-cov-78.985896_pt1 | contig 16101 bp, 18 predicted proteins | sample MGYA00237866_ERZ511479 | MGnify/ENA metagenome assembly ERZ511479 | reverse complement strand
GGAGCGGCGCAGGAGGACCGGCAGTGGGCTGGTATTGCTCAAGAGAGCACCGGGGAAAAGGTGCCGGCGGGAAGATGCAGCAGCGGTCCACCCATTTAAAAACATAGCTGGTAACGAGCAAGGCGAAAAACGGCAGCACTTTCAAACGCACGGTGGAAGGGGCGCGGACTGGGCGGCGGCGGACGATTGATACTGGTAACGCCAGAAATCGAGGTGAGGAAAACGGGCCCGCGAGACGGCGCAACACCAGAGAAAACGGCTATGAGATCATCCGGATGATCAGCAGACGTGGAAAAGAACGGCCACCCAATGGGTGGGCCGGAACGCAACGCCCAGTTTCTGCAACGAGGCCGGGGAGAACGTCCAGCCAATAGGGCGGGGCAGGACAGAACGTCCGTTGTTGAATTGCCGCGGGAAAAAACAGCCAGCCAATGGCCTGGCCGTGGGAGATCTTCCAGTTGATGGCGTCAGTCAAGCGAAAACGTCCAGCCAATGGGCAGAGACGGGAAAGAACGTCCACTTGAAGAATTGACGCGCGAAAGAACGTCCAGCCAATGACGTGCGCCGTAAAGAAGGACCAGCCAGTATATGTCGCGATCCAACTGTACGCACGTGCGTGGCAGTGCTGATCTGGCAGGAGCAACGGTCGAGGCGGGGCAATACATGCGACCGGTGCAGACCAGATGATCCATGGGGAGGACGCTGAGAGATGCAGATGCGGGATGATCCGTCAAGAGAAACGGTCGGACTTCCCCGCATCGGGACACCCCTGGGCGGTACGTAACATAGCAAATGGTTAGGGATGAACAGTCCCGGATAGAGTCGTGGGGCAATCAGACAGCTGACCTACCAGTGGCACACGCTGGGCGAAACGATATCAAATCAGCGGTGGCCATCTGTGCATAGCGCAGCGGAGGACGGGCGGAAAGAACGTCCAGCCAATGATCTGAGCCGTGGGAGATCTTCCAGCCAATGGATTTTCCCTTGCAGCTGTCAGCGTGTGCGTGGGGGTGATGATCTGGCACAAGCTCCATCGAGAAGAGGGGCGACAGCTGACCCGGAACGGGCGGCGCAAAAAATGATCCGCCGGTGACGCGTGTCCGCAGGCGGAACGTCGCGGCGTCACAGGGCGACGCGCGTGCGCAGTGCCGTGCCGCAGGCTCAGAGAGAACGTCCAGCCAATGGGATGAGCCGTGCGAGAACGTCCAGCCAATAGATCGGCCGATGCGACAGCACGCGTGCGTGTCGGGGCATGGTCGGGCTCTGACCGATGAGCGGGGGGGCCCCGCTGAACGAACCGCACCTGGCGCGCGCCGCGGAGCAACATCCGTCGGCGCCCCGAGCGAGTGCACAGGCGGCGCGTCGCTGTTTTAGGGACTGACACGCGGGCGCCGCGCTGTGCTGCCGTGGTGTGAGAACGTCCAGCCAATGGGGTGAGCTGTGAAAGAACGTCCAGCCAATAGACTGGACGTTGACAGTGCGCGCTTGCGTGTCGGGGAGATGATCTGGCATTAATCTACGAGGGGGGGCGGACAGCTGACCCAGATGGCACGGAAAAGCATCCGCCGGTTCCCCGGGCCAGTGCAGTGGGGGTGCATCTTGCTCTCTGGGCGTGCCACGCGTGCGCAGCGCCGTGCAGACGGTTGCGTGAGAAGGTGCAGCCAATGGGGTGGGCCGTGGGAGAACGTCCAACCAATAGATTTGACGATGGGACTATGTGCATACATTGTGGCGGGATGATATTACATCCAAAACGGGTAGGGCGGGGTGGGACCCTGACAGAATTTGGGCGGGCACGGCTGGTGGGAGGCAGGCGGCATCAATGATGTGCGCGTCACGGCGAACGGACGGCGTAGAAATGGCAGTGGATCCACCTCAGACACAGCATACAGTAAATATAGTGGGCTACAAGGAGGCACGAATTCAAGACCAGCCGCTCAAAATCAAGAACCTGCGAGATCCACGTCCAGACGGGGGGTGCTCTGAAGGGTCGCAAAGGCGGTTCTTGATTTTACGTCCGGCCTTCCTCCGACCCGCGAAATTCAAGTCCAGAGGGGGGGTGCCGATTCCAGCTTCTGAGGGCCGGTTCTTGATTTCAGAAACCGGCCAAATTGACTTCCAGTGGGGGGGGTGGACGTTCTCTGGCGCGATCCTTTTATTATGTTTTGAATTATCGGACAATGCGACCACATGAGAAAGTAGCGGAGGTGTCGCTGGATTTGTGAAAATATTCTGTTCGTCATTTTGCAGCAACAGAAGCGAACAAATGTTTGCGAGTGAGTCGATTTCGTGTGATCATATTCTTGTTTTCATATCATCGCTTTACAGTAGATGCAATTCTGCAAAATTGATTACATTACATCACTTTGTACTTTGCGGTACTGTAATCATCGACAGCATTACACCCAGCAATTCACTGACGCTCTGTCTCGCACGTTTGACTTATCGCTTGTGGGCAGCGGAATGTGGTGACCTCCGCCAGTAGCCAGCAATGCGCCAAAGACTGTGACGCATACTATATCTTCGACACCACGACACTCCAGCGTCCCTCTCTGCTTGTCCGTAGCCTGTGCCGAGCACGTACTCTAGTGCTGCGTATGTGAGCTCACGCACTCGCCCACATATTTACGACCAACTGTTTTCTCCACTCTTTTTTCGCCGTCTGCCCTGGACGCGGACTTCCACTCACTACGGACGGAACAGTGGTTGCGTACAGGCTGCGCCGGCATACACCCCGCATGCGTGTGTGGTCGTGCGCAGAACTTCGTGACGTCAAGGATGCCTGACGGCCGACTCAGGGTCCTCCGCCGCTGCCGCTCACTCACCATACGAAATGCCATTGGAAAGACAAAGTTGCTGCCCCACTTGAAAATCGCGCCGGGCGATCAAGCATGAACGACTGCAGCCGTTTCTTCCCTCACGGCACTGCGTGCAATGGAAACACGGCGGGAAGGCTGGTGATCGACCCAAAAGAGAATACACCTTTTGAAGAGAGCCTCGAGGACACATATGATTGTGCAAGTGATGTTGTGGAGAGAGAGGGATCAGACACACACTGTGTGATCAGGTCGGCACCATGCCATCAGTCTCGAATATCGTGCAGAAACTGACTTTGACGATAGCGGGCAAAATTGGGAAGACAGACACAGGTCGGTCGGTCCGTCAAACAAAACATTTTCAGCTCTTCCTGGCCCAGAAAGCACTTTTGCGAAGCACAGCATCTGTCAAAGCTGATACATACGCTATTCGGCAGAGGGGGTCTGCTACTTTTCCCAACTGCGGGCGGCGACATGAACGGTTCTGGATTTCGATCCAACGGAAGACGGCAGACCCGGGTCCTTGCGGTCCGATCCCAGCCAACAGATGATGGCCGCCCCTGAGAGCATCTCCACCAATGGAGCCAACCGTCCAACCTAACAGCCACGTGTACGAAACGTGTGGTATTGTCACTGGCTCTCCAAAACGCTGAGCCAAAACTGGTGAGGCCAAAAGATGGGCGAGCCCCGTCCCAGCCTAATTTTGGAGCAGATTCGAGCCACCATTGTTCCAATGGTCCAAGCGGTGCCACGTTTGGCTCTTTGGAGGGTTGCTGCCATTGGTGGAGATGCTCTGAGATCGAACACGAGAGAATGCATTCGCCCCCATCTGGAAGTGGTCCTACATACTTACGTTCTGCACATCAATGTTCTCTTAACTGCACTTTGGTGGGTGGGGCCACAATTAAGGATCAGCTGTCCGCGACTCAACGTACGAGGTCCACGACCATGTGTGAGGAAGGCCCGGTCCGGGACGACGCATGGTGTGTGTAGGTAGTGAGGATGTACCTCCTCCCCCCATCGAGCCAAGAGGCGTAACTATTTTACGGTGGGGCGCGGACGGGGGGAGATCTCCGGAACGGAGGTCGTCTCTGAGACGACGGACCTCACCCCGGCGGCAAATATTACCCTGTTGGGGACGCAGCAGCGAGCGAAACGTCACCGCTGGTGCGTGCTCCGCACGTTCGAGAATGGCAGCGACGTCGTTCCCCTGCGTCGCGAGCGCGAGCCGAACCGGTGCTTCTGTGGAGGTGCTGATGTTCGCCAGACTCAGAAAAGTATGACCTCAGCTTTCCGTCACCCAATGTCGCATCACCGCACTTCTGTATCAGTACAGCCGACGTCGGATCATGCCCACCACGACACGTGAACCAAATTACAGATTCTGGGATGTTGGGGGCCACCTTTGAAAATCACACATTACACTGTACTCACTCGATAATTTCACATGCGCGCGCCTGCTTACACCGAAACCCCAAGCAGGGCTGTACTGATACAGCCCACCCCCCTCCGTGATGAAAAAGAATAAAGTCAACCAGAGGGGGGGGGCCGCTCGCGTGGGCGACCCGTGGGCTGGGCGAACGTTGGAGCGTGCCTGAGAGCACGTGTGTGATGCGCACGTGCCTTCCGGTATCGTCTGTGCAGATCCAACAACAGACTCTATTTTATTTGGCCACGTCTCGGACGACACAGCCGTCGCTCCGGTTACGGTTAGATTCGGGCTGACACGTTCATGTGCTGCCTTGCATGGCGGGCTTTCGCCGACCACGCGCCGGAGGGAGCAGGGGGAGCCGCACTTGCACCAGCGTACGCGCCCTCTACGGGCGGACGCACGGAGTGTGCGGGTGGCGCGGCTGCGACGGACGAGCACGGAGTCTTGCATCGGGCCCGTCACAGCTGCCCTCTCTCGAGGACGTGCACGCACACACCAACACCCGAGCGCGCGCACGCAAATGCGCACACACTGACACGTATGCACAGAGACACACACAGAAACGGTCGACGGGAGGAGGGAGCCGTGCGGGGTGCGCCAGAGAGCGTGGTGCGTGCGGTTCGGCTTGCGTGTGTTCCGCAGCCCAGGCCCGTCAGGTGCCTTTTATCAAGGACTGTCGCAGACCGGCCGTCGAGAAGGGCCGCCGCAGGCTGGCACTAGCAGACGCGCGCTGTTTGTGTGTGCCCGCCCTCCCCTCGGACGCCCCCCGCCGCCAAGGCGAGGGGGCGAGCGGGCTGCCCTCTCGCTGAAAGCGCCTTTCTTCCAGTGACAGCAAGAACTAGTCAGAGCCATTTGGCCGGATGACTGTAAGCGACCCTTTTGCTGGCGACCTCACCGTGCGTGACCGCGCGAGCGCAGCGCTGGCGCCTCGACATCAGCGTCGGTGCGGGCGAGCAGCCCCGCCCGTTTGTTCAATCAGCTTGTGTGCTGTGCCCACGTGTGCGGCCTGGTCGCACTGTACGCAACGCGCCTGTGATCGAGGGGGTACGACTGAGACACGCACAACCAAATGATTCACGCCATTGGTCACACGTCGATCGCGTCCGTTTCCTGGACAGTCGCACGCGTCCGGCACGCCCCCATGCGTCCGTCCGAGTATGCGATGGAAGGGACCGGAACGGTTCTTTTTTGTGTACGCGAAAGGCACCGGACCGGCCGGGCTGGCGGCGACGAACTCGGAGCGTACACGACTGTCTGCGCTGACCCGTTTCATCTGCCTGCCCATCGATTGGCTGTGGCAGCCGACCGACCATCTCATGGACTGCACGGCAGCACGTCACCCGCATTGTGTGTTTAGTGTAAATCGCCGCCGCCCCACCGCTTATCCGGATACGTCGAGGAACGACGGTGGGTGACTGATTTCGTGTCACTGACAGCGGATTGCTCTGGATCGGGACGTGCCCGCTGGTTCCGCCACGCGCGGCCGTTGGCGGGGGGCACCGTGGGGCCTCCGGTGTGCCTTGTGGCCGCGTCCGTCCGTTCCGGCGTGTGCCGCTTGGCCAGTGTTTTCGACTGTTGCTTTGCGTGAGCGGGGCGGGCGCCCCCACCCCCCCCCTCCCACCCCCGCGCCCTACTCCAGGCGTATATATAAGCTGGGTTGAGTGGCGGGGCATGTTTTCGCGTGCGCGGTGTCGAGGTCGGTCGGTAGGAGTGCACGCACGCACGCCGGCGGCGCGCAGCCCCCTCCGTCCTCTTGGCGCTGGGGTGTCCACGCGGCCAACTTGTCGGCCAGACATCTGCGCGCTCCCTCCGTGCCGGCAATACACCGTGACATCCCCCCCACCGCTCCCTTCTCCCCGTCGTTCGCACCATGTCGCATCCGGGGAGCAGCGGCAGCCGCGGCGCTGACGACGCCTCTCGGCTTGGCAGTGGCGGTTCCGTCAACGGCTCTGGAAGCAGCGACGGCACCATGTCGGTGGAGTCGTACGACGGGGAGGACTACCTTGCGGAGCGACGGGACGAGCTGGAGGGGTACAACCAGACCGAGCTCGACCAGTTGACGGACGAGGAGTCGGTCGACGGGTCGGAGCCGCTGTCGCCCTTGTCTCCTGTGCTAGCAGCAGCGAGCCGAGGCGACGCGCAAGGGACGGCCGCGGCGATTGCTGCGGCGGGTCCCGGTTGGCGAGAGGACCGCACGTGGCGTTTCCGGACGTCGATGCACATGGCGGCCCGTTGCGGCTCCGTGCGGACGATGGAGGTCCTGATGGCGTCTGGGTGTCGCGCCGACGGCGGCAGCGGTGACCTGTGGGAGAGCACCCCGCTTCAACTGGCGGCGCGGGCGGGCCATATGGCGGCGGTGCGCTGGCTGGCGGACGCGGATGCCGACCTCGTCACGAGCTCAAACCGGGATGGCGAGACGGCGCTGACCATGGCAGTGCGCAACGGGCGCGTGGACGTGTCGGCCTTCCTGCTCTCCCGTGGGGCAAACGCGTGCGAGAGCAACGACAATGGGGAGTGCGCGCTGACGCTGGCGGGGTCTGTGACTTCCGCCATCTGCCGCACCGTTCTGGCCGGCGCCCTTTGCCAAGGCGCTACGAACCCGGACAGGCTTGCGTACATGCTCATCCTCACAGCACGTGCTGGCAGGGCGGATGTCACGGAGCGGCTGCTGGAGGAGGGCGCGCCGCATGATGTGGCGCTGGACTTGCCCGATGACAAGGGGGCGATGGAGGCAGCTGTTACTGGCAAGAACCCGTCCGCCGTTGTCCCTGTTCTGATCGCGGGAGGTTGCAGTGTTGGCCTGCTGCCGCCGGCGGATGCGGCGTCTGGGCGAGCGGCGTTGGACGTCCTGTGCCTTCGTGGGCGCAACCAGGACATGCCGGCGATATCGGCACTTCTTGCTGCTGGGGCGGACGTGAACCACCGCAATAGCTTGGGCGTCGGCTGTACGGCGCTCGACTGCGCGGTGCGCGTCGCCCACGTGCGGGCGGTGCAGAAGCTGCTCGAGCACGGGGCGAACGTCAACCTCGCTGGAGGCACCCTGCGCCGTACCGCGCTGCACTGGGCGGCAGCGGAGCTCAGGCCCTCCGTGTGCTTGGTTCTCCTGAGCGCACACGCGGATGCATCTGCGCAGGACCGGGACGGGGCGACGCCGCTTGAGCTGGCGCTGTCCGCGCTGGATGTCATCAAGCTGGAGGTCGGCCCATCGCGGGAGCAGGCGTGCGTGCAAAAGCTTGCGGCGGCGCGCCGCACAGTTGCGTGTCTGCGCAAAGCCGCTCCAGGCGGCGCCGGTGGGGGACGCTCAGACGGACGTTCGTAGCCCATGATGGACGCGTTGGACGGGCGGGGGGGTTGCAGGTAGCGTTGATCATGAGCGCAGCAGTGCGTTCCGTTCGGCTGGGTTGGGTTGGGCGTACGTACCGCAGGTAGGAGATAGTGCAGGCTTTGGTTATGGTGCCCCTCCTTGTTCGTGCGAGCGCCCTGTAGTTGTACTGTGCGTGCGTGCGTGCGGTCGTCTCTCGCGTGAGCGTCGTACGTACGCTGCCGACAACCGTCAGTCCCCCTTGTTAACTGGTCAACGATGAAGAGGGAAGGAAGGACGGAGGGAGTGGGGGGGGGGAGGAGGGCTACTAGAACGACCGTTTCACAGCACTCTGATTGGTGACGTGGCCCGTACGGAGTGTCAAGATGCGGTTACGCGCGTCCCAGTTATACGGCCCCCTGCGCCATAGGACTGGGGGGATCGCGATCGCTGAGGAGGCACCCGAGAGCAGCTCCGGGCGAACGTGCGGAAACAACGCACCTCATTGGCCCGATCTCTATCTAACAAAGGACAGAAAGTGGCCGACGTCAAAGAATGCATTTCTTGAAACAATGGGTGGGCTACAAAATGCACAAGGGCGCCATATAAGCGGACACTGACGGGGTAACCTGACGCGCGTGCGAACGCCGCCGTGGCCCTCGACGTCAAGCAGCCACAAGGACGGCGTCGCCCGTGCCTTTGGCACAGCGCGTGTCGTCGGCGGTCTACTCCCCCTCCCTTTCTCGCCCCGCCCTCCTTTTCCCAAGCCCTTTCTCCTTTCCCCCTCGTGCGCGGGTCAGGATCTCCGGCCCCTTTTTCCGACGTACGTCTCACTGCTTGTGCGCGTGTGACTGCTGTGACGCCTGTGTCGTGCGCGCGTCTTGACGTCTGTCCGAGATGCATCGGGCTTTCAGTTGGACGGAGCCATCGGAGTGCGAGGGGGGGCGTGAGGAGCTGGAGCGGCCGTATCCCTGGGAATCATCGGAGTCGCTCGATCGCTTCGAAGCGCTGGACAAGGACATCAAGAACAACCCGCCGTCCGACTTTGAAGCGCGCGCCGACGAAGAAGACGATGTTGCGGACGCGTCCGAGCCGTCGTCCGTGCCCGACCCGGTCTTGCAAGCAGCGCTCCGTGGTGAACCGGCGCGTATCGTCGGCCTCCTGGCTCTGGGGTGCAGCCGCAAGGGTCGCACGTGGCGACGTCGGGGGGCGTTGCACTTGGCTGCGCGGCGGGGATCGGCCGCCACCGTCCGTGTGCTGATGCAGGCGGGATGTGGTACGGACAACGGTGTCGGCGGCGGGGCTGATCGTTACGGGCACACGCCCCTGCACCTGGCTGCACGTGGTGGCCACGTGCTCGCCGCGACCGAGCTGCTGCTGCTGCGGGCCGGGGAAGCGGACAAGGTCCTGCTTGACGCCGCGAATCGGTTTGGCGACACGCCCCTCCACATGGCCGTTCGCAATGGACATTTCGGCATGGCGACGTTTCTGCTGCGCCGGGGAGCCAGCGCTGTCGTCCGTAACAGGTACGGCGAGTCGGCGCATGCCCTTGCCGCCGTCGGGCCTTGCGCGGCCTCTACAATGTGCGGCATCCTCATGCGCGCCGTCATTCGCCAAGCACGCGGGAACTCGTCGGTGCTGACCCATGCTCTTGTGCAGGCCGCGTACGCTGGCAACTCCACCACGACAATCAAGCTGGTTGCTGCAGGTGCTCGCCAGGACGTGACCGTCGCAGCAGCCGCGGGGATGTCCGCGATGGAGGCCGCTGCAAACGGGCGTGATCCGACGGCGACAGTCGTCGCGCTCGTCCTGGCAGGTGGCAGTGGCGGCGCTTTCCCTCCCACTCTCCCTCCCACTCACTGGGTCTTTGCTGAGCGCCGGGATGCGCCTCTCAATGTGTTGGCTCGCCGCGGTCGTCACCAAGATCTGCCGGCCATGACCGTGCTGCTCGGGGCCGCCGGGACGGACGTCAACTTTCGAGACTTCTCAAGGCATGGCCCAAATAGGACGCCGCTGCAGAATGCAGCGACGGGGGGGGTGAGCGTTGCCATGGTCAACAAGCTTCTCGATGCTGGTGCTGATGTCAACTTGGTTGGCGGACCCCTACGAGAGTCTGCACTCCACGAAGCCGCTCGGGACATGCTTCCCTCCATCTGTGCTGCTCTGATCAACGGCGGCGGCAGCGTGTCGCTGCGAAACGGCAACGGCAGGACACCCGCACAAGTGGCAACTCGTTCCGCCGAACGTGCACTCAATACTGAACGTTTTGGGCCCAGCGACGTGACGGCGGAGACCATCACGCAGATGCTTGCTGTGTTTCGCTCTGCAGGGGCGGACATGGTTGATTGGCCAAGTGCGTGAGCCGGGCTTCGGGTCCGTCATGGCGGCCCTCGGGTCTGCCAACCCCGGTCGAGTACGTCAGTACCGTGTGATCGGAGCATGAGGAGATCAAAGGATTGCAGTGCTTGGTGGGAGAGAGTAGGGAGGGAGGGTTAGAAAAGAAAAACAGGTCACGCGAGCGCACTTGTTGCACCAAGGCGCGAGCGTGGGGCCCACTCATCCAGACCGCCGATGTGATGGCAGTGTGCATGAGAGCGTGTCAGCTGTGCTTCAAAACGAGCTGACGGACCCCCTTCAAAATGGTGAGGTCGAGTTGCACGGTGCGGCTGCAAAGCGGGGACCGTGCCAGGGGTCTGGCTCACTGGAATCGACTCGCGTACCTGTATCAGTACAGACGACGTCGGATCTTGTCCACCAGATCGCGTGACCCAAAGCACAAGATTTGAGATGTTTGGGAGCCACCTTTGGAAATCGGACTTTGCACGTTACTCATTCGATAATTTCACATGCGCGCGACTGCTTGCGAACAGAGGAGGGCTGTACTGATACAGCCCAACCAGCCCCCTCGGCGAAAAAGAAGTGAAGGACGTCAACCAAACTGGGGGGTCGCTTGCCTGGCTGGGCGAACCTTGGCGCGGGCCTCTGAGCACGTGTGTGATGCGCCAGTGCCTTCCAGTGTCGCCTCCTACGCCCCAAACACATACTCTATTTGGACGCGGGGCACGTCTCTGACGGCACATCCGTCGCTCGGGATACGCTTAGGGCTCACCCATTGATGTACTTCCATGAGCAGCGGCGGGCTTTCAGGGACGTCACGCACGCCCCACGTATACGTGTAGGATGTCCTGCCCTCCCCGATCCGGCCAAGGGGGGGGGGGGGGGGTCATCGTTTTCGGCGGGGGCTGGGCGGGGCGGAGGGGAGCAAGACATTATTCTCGGCGAAAGCGGGGGGGGGGGGGGGGGGGGGGGAGGGGGGGGGGTAGGTTGGGGGGGGGGGGGGGGGGGGGGGGGGGGCGGCAGAGGAGGGGGAGAGGTCTCTTGGGGTGGGGTCGCTCTTTGAACGCCCGTCTGTATCAGTACAGCCGACGTCGGATCACGTCCACCAGAACGCGTGAACCAAAGCACAAGATTTGAGATGTTTAGGGGGCCACCTTTGAAAATCGGACTGTGCACGTTACTCCAATAATTTCGCATGCGCGCGACTGCTTACACGGAACCCGAGAACCCGAGCAGGGCTGTACTGATACAGCCCAACCCCCCCCCCCCCCGCCGATCGACTTGGACTGTACGTCGACCTTGACTCTGCGCACTGGCCTGGGGCGACAAGGCGCCGTCGGGAAGCCGCCCAGGCGTGACTGAGTGACACTCTCGACTTTTGGTTGGTGATCGACGGCCAAACGCTTCACCAACCGAAGGAGGAGGAGCAGGCCGCAAATCATGACTACTGCCTTGGCGCACAGCCTGCCCACTCAGCAGAAATCACGCACAGATAGCATTTTACCTGGACGCACGACCCCCAACGCCCACAGCACTACCGAGCGACCTCGCACAGTGACCTCCGATGCAGACGGCCACAGAAACGCAAAGCAGCAACCTGCACGGACACAGACGCAAACAGCGCCAGCATCAGCAGCCAGCCCCGGCAGGCACGCGGCGCCCGCTCTTCTACCTACCGACCGACCCACCCCACCCATGAGAATCCATACCCCGCGCGCCACGCATCAACGTTAATCCTTCGTCGGCGGAGTCGCAACGCCATCAAAAAGGGCTCGCAAAGTCGATCGCGCAGCGCCCAGGTCGAGCCGGCGGTGCGGCTGCGGACTCCCGCCTGGTGGTTGGAACGCCTCCAGCTGGATCAGTGCCCTGCGCATCGCCATCACCGCCGTGGCTGCAAGCTGCAACGCCGTCTGCCCGTCGCCATCACGTGCATCCACGTCCGCACCGGCTGAAAGGAGCGCCGCGCACACCGGCCCCGACAGCTCAGACGCAGCCCAGTGCAGGGCTGTCCGGCATTGCGGCGCACCACCAACAAGAGTGACGTCGGCCCCTTCATGGATCAATGCGTTGACAACATCGATATTCCCCGTGTGGGCCGCGCCGTCGAGCGCTGTGAGGCCCGGCCCCAGCCGGTTACGATGGTTGACGTCCGCCCCAGCAGCTATGAGAGAAGTGATAGCAGGAACGACGTCGACGCGCCGAGAAGCCGCCAGCACATCAAGCGGCGCGCACTCGCTGTCACGATCCGACGGCTCGAGCAGCGGCCCAACGCTGCAACCCGCGGCGACAAGGACCGGAACAATCGCCGACGGATCGGCACCGCGCACCGCCATCTCCATGGCGCCCATTTGTTGATCAAACCCAGACAGGACGTCGCACCTGGCTCCATCCGCCAGTAGCGACCGCACGGTCTCGACACGGCCTTGCCGGGCCCCCACGCACAACAACCGCGTCAGCCGCCCCACGTCGTTCCTTGCGTGCAAGCAGGCTGGTGCCCGGGAGGGTTGCTCGCGTTGCGTGCCCGACACCTCGTCGTTGTCGTCCTCAGATCTCTTAGAACTGGTCGATGAGTGCGCCGCCTCCTCGGCGGAAGACGCGGCGGCGCCAGTGGAGGCGCCGGCGCTGGGTGACGGCATGATCGCCTGGGCCGAGTGCAGGGCAAGACCGACCTCCCGCCCGAGGCCCCACAAACAGAGATGTGACGCAGAGTCACGCGCCCGCGAGCGCTGAGGGTCGGAGAAGGAGTGGCGTCGGTGGTTGGGTGCGTGCGTGCGTGCGTGACGTGAGTGGGGGTGGGTGGGCGGGTAGGTGGGTGGGTGGGTGGTTGAGAGAGAGGAGGGGGGAGGGAGGAGGCGGCGGGCAGCGGGGGGCGGAGGACGCGACGGATCAGATAATGGATGGGATTGGTCGGCCCGATGGGGTATACGGGCAGGGAGGAGGGAGAGAGGAGGCGACCGGCGGCGCACGTGGCGTGCTCGTACCGGGAACAAGCGTGCAGTGTGGGTGCGGAACGACCGCGACGGCCGCACGAGCGGGATAGATAGAGCTGTGTGTGCGCCGCGTCTCACTGAGCAGGCCACGCACACCCCCCCTCTGGGCAGCGGCGGCGGCGAGGCGTCTGAAAAATTCGATTTCGATGGATGGATGGACGAGCGTCTTGGCCCGCCTGATCGAAACGCGGCCTACAGCTCACAGGTGACTGACGACATGTATTTATGGGAGTCGATGATGATGGGGCCCACCCCTAGGGCGCGAATTGCACGTGGCACGTGCAATGAACTGAGCAGGACGTCAGCGGACCTGGTTCCTTCGTGCCTGTGTGCGCAGCAGAGAACGAACGGAAACCAAGATTGCTTGCTTGCTTGCCGTTTGTGTAATACACCAAGGGGGGAGGGACGGTCAACCGACGGCATTGGTGGTGACTATCCACGCAAAGCGCGCATAACACAAAAAGTGGGCGAGATGGATATTGTCTGTAGAGGGAGTTTGTTTTTGACGTGCTTCGCTCAAGCCGCCTACGCCACTTGCAAACCGACCCGACCCGGCTGAAGGCGCGGAGGAAATACCGGCAGGAGAGGTGGGGGGGGGAGGGTGGCCGCCACAGGAAAGGAGGACGGGGGTCGGCGGCATGAGCGGCAGCAACAGCATGAGGGCACCGAAACATGCTCGCAGATAGGTGGTCGAAGAGGATAGAAACGTTGGCGGTGTCGCAGCCGAGGCCGATCCGGGACAAGCAGAGCTGGTGCTGGTAGGGCTGCAGCAGATGCTGGTGACGGTGACGCGCGGGGGGTTGGGATGGCCGTGTGGCTTTTTACCTACACGCCGCCGCTTCTCAGGAGATTGAGGCCCCCGGCCTTCGTCCCACCTCTCTGCCCCGCAGCACTGTGCGGCGGCATCGCGGTCGGTTGCCGCGCCACTGGCGCTGTGCCCCCACAATGCCCCCGCAGACGTAGACCCCCCCACCGCCGCGCCTCCGACAGACTAATGCCATCGACCATATGAGCCACCAGAGATACCCCCCCCGTACACGCCCCAGCTTCCACGCCCGGCGAACGGTGCGGCGGCCTCGTGGCCAGGGCTGGTGGCATCGCCGCTGACGGGTTTCGCCCACCGTGCCCCCTCTGATGTGGATCCCCCACAACCCCACCTCCAACACCCGAAGGGCCTCGGCCACGAGCGGCGCCGACCTCAATCCCCCTCCCAAGCAGTATCCTGTACGCCCACCTCACTGGTAGGGAGTGGGCAGCGCAGTCCGGGTGGCAACTAGTGCAAGCCTGCTGAGAATCTTCCACTCTTCATCCTTTCCCGCGTCCTGCACGGACACTGGAGACGCCGCCACCAGTCTGCTAGTGCTCTGCCAACCTCCAGACACCATAACCAAGAGACAAAGGGGTTGCGAGTAGGCGCCCCCGCCGTGCCCCCACAACTGGAAGGCCATCGGACACAGAAGGCACGGCCGACACTTCCACCCGCACCCCCCCTCTTGCTCTATGTGGCTATCCACCGCAGCGCTGGCGGCATGCCGCTGACGCGGTGCCGCCCCCGTGCCCTCACAGTTTGGTTCCGTGCCACGCAGCGCCACCAGAAGGGATAGAGGTATATCGAGTCGTCACTCCAAACGCACACGATAGAGACGTTCTAACGCTTCCCACCGCCCGCCTCAACCACTGTTCTTGCTCCGACACGGTGATTGCCCCCCGTCCACCCCCTGGGCGCCCCCCGGCCGCTGACCAGGGGAGAAAGCCCCTGCAGCCTGGAAAACTCCGTTACAGCCTGTAGTGGCGCTTTTCAGCACCACGCCGCCCCCCCCGAGCACTTCCCAAAAGGCGGTGACAAACAGCAGACAATATTTTAGCGGCTTCAACGAGTCGAAGTGTTCATCGTTTAAGGCCTACCTCCAGTCTTTCCCGGTCCCGCTCCCAGGCCGAGGCACAACCGCGTCCCAGCCTCTTCGAGGCGCGGACGACCCCGGCTCCCTCCCCCCGCCCCTTGAATATCCCTCTCCCCCATCCCCGCGCCCCCTCTCTACGGGACTTCCCTCCACCTACTCCCCCTCCCCACGCCCCGACCATGTCGTCCGCCGCCGCGGGCTCCCCGTCCGTCATGCCACACGCCACCGAGGGCGTGCGCGCGCTCGCGGCTGGCGTCCACCGTCGCCTGCTGCTCGGTGGGAGCTTCTGTGCCCCGGGTAGCAGTGGTGACCGGGTCCCAGCGTCAACCGTGGAGACGCGCGGCGGCAGTGTTGCTCCACGCGAAGAAGCCGGTCGGAGCGAGACGGAGGGGGCCACCGGGCGGCTCAATAATCCATCTATCTGTTCCCCGGTTGGGGGCGTGGAAGGCGCTGGGGGTGCCGCGGCGGGGAGGGTGCACCCCGAGGTACATCGCGCAGATGGAGTGCATGTGGGGGGGAGGGCTGCGGCTGCGGATGACGGTCGGATGGCTGGCGTGGAGAAGGAGGCGGCGGAGACGCCGCTGGCGAGTATTACGGCCGGGGAGGGCGGGGGCAGCCAGGCCGGACCGCGCAGTCGTACCCCGATCAACTGGGACTCCCTGCCGGCGCTGGCGCGGGTGCGTACGATGACTAAGCTGCTGAAGAAGGCGGTCAAGATTGTGAGCGAGGACCACAGCGACGACGGCAGTTTCACTGTCACTGTCCGGGAGGAACGGACGAACTTGCGCGTGGAGCAGGCGGTGGAGATGAAGGAGTTAATGCAGAGTGCGCTGGACATGGCAGACGATGCGCTCGAGCGAGCTATCTTTGACAATGCCACCATGCACCGGGCTGTAGCACTGTGTAAGAAAATGGGCACATGGACTCGCGCTCCACCGTCGGAGGAGGAGCAGCCTATTCGCAGGGTGCGACAGAGGCGTTGAGGGCATGCGTGGGGGGTGGGCATTGTGGGGGACAGATGTTCGTGGCTGCCAGTTGGGTGAAAGAGCGTGGGCGTGTATGTTTCCGTTGTGCAATGCGTTTTATTCCCAAATGGCTCGCTGTGTCGAACAGGAATAAAAAAAGACTGTCAACCATACCAAGAAATAAAAAGTGTCTGGTGCGAGCCAGGCGGGATGTAAGACCTCTGGCCTTTCACGCCACGTGGAACCCTACTTTCAACATTTCACCCATTTCAAACATCACTTTCCACGTGGCACGCTTCCTTCGTGACTCGCTGTACGCGTCCAACATCCGCTACAACGGCCTCCATCTTTTTAGTGGA
>ENA-ORXR01002833-ORXR01002833.1-marine-metagenome-genome-assembly--contig:-NODE-2833-length-16105-cov-16.660532_pt1 | contig 16105 bp, 13 predicted proteins | sample MGYA00237866_ERZ511479 | MGnify/ENA metagenome assembly ERZ511479 | reverse complement strand
TACCAAGGCGGTCGACGACGCGACTCGAGAGATCGAGGGGAGCGGCCGTGGCGGTGGCGGAAATCGTGGCGGGGACGATCCGAGCGCCCGCATCGGGGACTCTGTTGGCGGGCGGCGTCCCTTTCTCGCGCCTGTCAGCGTTTTGCTACTTGGCCGGTGTCATGAGGAGTACGACCCGAGACCGACGACCGGGGGCCAGCAGACCAAGGCGCAGGTGGACATCAGCTTGGTGACGCCCTTTCTCGCCCTCCTCCACACGCGGGCGTCGAGCATGTCGTCGCGTAGCGGCCAGCGCTCGTCGCCGACGCCGGTGTTTATGGACGCGGGGGGGGCACAACACTTGGCGTCGGCTCTGCTTTTTGGCTTCCGCGCCGTGAATGCGCTCATATTTTTTCAAGCTCGAAGGCCGGCAACGCGGGCTGGTTCAACCCCACAGCAGCGAAGGAGGACGCTAGCCGCCGCATTTTCCAACATTGCGGACGAGTCTGACCAGTCGGGCACCACTACGGCTGCGTACGTGGTCATTTTTCGGGCGCTGAGCGAGGCCATTGCGCGGTCCGAGGCGGTCGGGCCGGGATTTCTTTCGTGCGACGACTCGAGCCACTTGCACGGTGAGCCTCCACGTGCGGTGTGCGGCATGCTGCTGGACCGGTCGTTCCTCATGAGCACCTTTCAGCTGGGGGGGCTTTCGAGTGGGCTGCAAGCTCGCCCGTGGCGCATGTTAGAGGAGCTGACCTCGGGGTATGAGCCGGCGGGGTCGAGCTTTTTCACCGAAGCTGTGCACCTGGTCGACCAGCCGTCGGTGCATACGCCGGGGGTGTCCTTTTTGCAGCTGCCGGCCAATCGACGGCGGGTGGCTGGGTGGCAGTCGCACATGCTGGCCACTGGAGTCCTCGACGACGCAGCGTGCCCGGTGCGGCCGGCGTTCACGCCACCCGTCGCCGATGCAGATTACGACGGCGGTGGCGATGGTGGCGATGGCGGTGCCCGTGCTGGTGCCAGTGCTGGTGCTGCTGCGGATAGGGGCCGCGGCGGTGGGGCTGTCCCCGAGGTCGACCCACCTGCGCCTCCCGTTCTACGGGACGAGGCGGCGCTGGCAAAGTTGCAAGACCAGCTTGTTCGGTTTCGGTCCCTGCAGTGGGCGCTGATGCACGTCGTTAGCGGGGCGCCGCCGCGCATCACTGAGAGCGGGGCCCTTCTTGTTTGTGCGTCTTGCGCGCGCCCCCGCCGGGGGCTGCTTGTGCACAATGGTCTCATTAGCACCATTCTTACGTACAGCAAGACGTTCCAACCGGGTCTCGGTGGAGGTCGGCCCATCATCCGTTGGAGGGACGCCAAGACGTCGACGCTCATCTGCTTGCTGCTCGTTTTTCTTGAACCCATCGACGCGTAATTTTCGCATCCTCGTTCGGGCACTTGTGCTGAGCGCGGAGACGGGCGTGGTGGTGATGTCGGCGGTGGCGGCGGCGGCGGCGGCGGCGGCGGTGACGGCGGTGGCGATCGTGGTGGCTGCCGTGACGCCGAAGTGGACCAGTCATTGCTCTTCTGCACGTCATTGGGAGAGGAGCTGCCGGCCCAGAAGCTCTCTGAGGGGCTCCACGAAGGGTTTTTCGCCAGCCTGTTTGACCACTTCATTGGGACCCGCGTGTATCGGCAGTTTTCTGCGGCCGTGGCCAAGGCGGTGACAATGATGGACATTCTGGAAGACGACTCTGGTGTCGTCGGCGGCGGTGGTGGTGGCGCTGGCGCCTCTTCGGCGGCGGCGGCGGCAGCCACGGCGACCGTGCAGACAACGGATTGGGCGATTGCGGATTGGGGGCGTGTCATGGAGCTGCAAAGCGGGCACTCGCCGGCAACGGCGTTGGCGGCGTATGCCGGAGATGCGTCCTTCTCCATTTATTATGTCAACAACGCGACGGTCTTTCTGTACCTGCGCGCGTCGCAGCGGCGGCCCGCGGGCCTGGAGTTGCACTCGCCGCACGAGGCTGAGGGCCGGCGGCATCCCGCCGAGCCACTGCGCACGGTGCCAACTGGCTCCGACCGGCCTGGGGGTGCAGCAGCAGCAGCAGCAGCAGCAGTAGCAGCAGCAGCAGCGGGGCGTTTGGCGCACACAGCTGCGCTTCCCCCGCGGGCGCGGGCGGGGGCTACTGCCGGCGGCACCGGCAGTGCCGCTGCTGGCGTTTCTGGCGGCAGCCACGGCGGCGTCTGCTGCTCGCCACCGCCGCCGTATTTGACCTTATTGCCGATAGCTGCTGCGACACTGCGGCCTCCGGGGGCTGTTTCCAGGGCCGCTGCTCCTGCTTCTGGGCGCGTGCAGTTGCAGCTTTCGCGTCGGTGGCGGCTTGCGTCCGACGATGTCCAGGCTGTAGCCCACGCCAAGACGCGGGAGCTGATTGGCGGTGGGCTGTATCGGAACCCCGAGCAGCGCGAAGGGGTCTACACGCTTCTGCGACAGCAAGACGCCGTCAAGGTGCTCTTGATCATGCCGACCGCGCGCGGAAATACTGCCACCTTTTTGATCCCTGCCGCCGTCGAGGCCGACGCGGCCGTTACGGTAGCGTCGGGGGCGGCGAAGGCGGCGGCGGCGACGGTGGCGGGTGCGGCGGGACACCACCCCCACCACCAGCACCAGCGTGACGGCCCGTGGGCAACGCCGACAAGTGCGGGCGGCGTCAGCGTCGGTGGAAGAAATAGAGGATGTGGCGGCGGCGGCGGAGCAGGAGGCTGCAGTGGCGCCGCCGCCACTGCCGCTGCTGCTGCAGCTACGGCCGCTGCTGCCGTCGCGGAGGCCGACGCTGCGGAGGAGGTGGCGAGCATCCCCGCTCCGTGGAACCCGTCCGTGACTATTGTTTTGACACCGACACGAGCAGTGACTGCCAACATCCTGGCCGTGGCAGCAGCCGCCGGCTTGACTGTCGGCAATTGGTCTCGTGGTTGTGACTCTGGCGAGTCGTCCCTTCTCGTGATTGACATGGCGACGATTGTGCGTGACTCTTGCATCTCTATTGCTCTTGTGCAGCTGCCGTCAGCCGCCGGCCGCCTTGCTCGGGTGGTCATTGACGAGGTTCACCTCGCAATGCTGTGGTCGAATTTTCGCGCGGCGCTGCTTCACATCCGGTCTGTGCTCGCCGACCTAGTGTGCCCACTCATCTTCTTATCGGCGACGCTGCCAGTGCCGTGGGTCGATGCGCTGATTGCGGCCGTCGGGGTGCGCTCTACCCGATCCGTGGCCGTGCTTCGGGCTGGGTCGACACGGCGCACCTACATCCGCTACTTCGTCGAGCAGATTGTCACGCCTTTGTCTCACGGACGCACGCATGAATTTCCCGATGGCAACTCGGCCCTGCACGTGGCCATTGTAGGTCGGGTCATAAAGCAGGTGGACGCGGTTACCACGCCTGGCGGGGACCACGTTGGCCGGTCGGCGGTTTTGTGTGTCTTTTGTGAGCAAATCGCCGAAGTCGACGGCATTGTCGACGAGCTGCACGCAGAGGTGCGCCGCCGCCGCGGCGTGCGTGTCGCCCCCGGTGAGGATGACGCGTGGCGAGGTGCGCTAGACGACGTCGTCATCCTCAAGTTCCATTCCCAAGGCGCGGCCGATGATGGCAACAACACCGGTGCACAAGACCCTATGGGATGCGGCGGTGAATAGCAGGCCTTGTCTGGCCTTCACCACGCGGCCGCCTTGCGTGTTCCTTTCGACGCTGTCGTGGCCCCCGCTGGATGTGGAGGGGGGGGTGGCCCCGAAGGTGACACGGCCGGTGGCGGTCACTGCCGCCGGCCGCATGTAAATGTCGCCGCTGCTGTGACCAATGCGGCACAGCAGCCCGGCGTCGGGGTGGTGATTGTCGTCGCCTCGCCCGCCATATCGACGGGAACAGGCATTGCCGACATGATGTGGGCGCTTTTCCTCGCTCCGCGCCATCTTTTGTCCTTTGTGCAAGCGTCTTGGCGGCTAAGGCGCAACGGAACGTCAGTTGCAACGGCGGTCGTCATCAACCCCGACGGGTATGGGTCTTCTATGGGCTGTGAAGACGTTGTGCTCCCTCATAACGAGACGCTCGGCGGCGTGGGCACGCCTCCCCGCCGTCGAGTGTCGGCGGTACCAGCTGGACGCTCACTTTGACGGCGCCACGCCCGAGACATTCACGACGTGCCAGGCGGGTGGCTTTGCCATGTGCGACTTTTACAAGCAGCAACACGCATCCGTACTGTCTGCGCGTTTGCAGACAACGGCTTCCGGGACTGTCCGTGCTGACGCGGTTGCTGTTGTTGCTGCTTCTGTTGGTGCTGCGTGTCTTGCTGCATCGTCTTTTGGCCGCGGTGGTTCATCTTCGTTTGTTTCTGCTGCTGATGTGGCTGCTACTTCTGCAGCAGCTGCTACCGCTGCCGCAGCTACTGCGGGAGGTGCTGCTGGTTCTTCTTCTACTCCAGGTCGTGCTGCGGCCGTTGCGCCTTCTGGAGCCTCGCCATGCGCACCGCCTTTATCGGCGCCCCAACGACGGCGCCCCGACGGAGATGACGACGGTGGCGAGGCGGGGCGCGGGAGCTGGCGTCTGAATGGCGTCCAACCAGCAGCAGCGCGATGGGTCTTCCGGCTCGCACAGTCATCCCGCTGGGCCGTCGCCGCGGGGCTGACAGAGGTGGTGGTGGTCGTGGAGGTGGTGGTGGCGGCCTGGCGGCGTGCGCCGCCGCCTCCGCCGCCGCCGTGGCCGCCGGTGACGGTGACGAGGGAGAGGCCGCTGCCAAGCGGCACCGATTTGCGGCGGCGACGGCAACGAGGGAAGAGTCGTCGGCTACTACGACCAGCGGTGCGCTTGGCTTCGGGTCGCTGTCGCATCCTTTGGCCAACGACAGGTCGCTTCTGGATGTTCTGCTCGAACAGGTGCCGCTGTCATCATCAGCGGAGACGGCCGCGCCCACAGAGCCAGTGTCTCTCTCCTGCGGGCTTGACCGTGCGGGGGGGGGCGGTGCGGTGAGTGTGGCGGCTGCTGCTGTCGAGGGGATGGCGGCGAGTGCGGCGGCGTTGACAAGAGCATTTAGCTCGAGGGTTTTTGCCTTGCTGCCACCGTCGTCGACGGCGGGTGTAGGGCGCACCGTGGACAGAGGCGTGGCCATGTCTCCAGTTACTCCCGTCCGCGGCGGCGGCGGATCTGCGGCGGGCAGTGCGGCGAGCGCATCGGCCGCGGCGGCGGCGGTGGCGGCGGCGGCGGCAGCGGCGACGATGATGAGGAAGAGGAGGACGGGCACCACGACGACGGTGCCGTCGATGCCCATCATCCATTTTGCTGTTTCGTCGGCGAATGCAGATCGCGCGCACGCCGACGGGCAGGTTGTGGAGGCGGCGGTGTTTGTCGGACGACGAGCGGTGGCACCCATCTGGCGGTCGAGCCCAAGCGCCGGTCCGACGCAGCCGCCGTGTGCCGTGTGCCGCATGCACTTTGTCGTGCGCGCGGGGCCGTCGGAGCACGGGCTCCGGGAGTGCTGGAGGGGCCTCAGCTGTGCGTGCCGCAAGATTAGCAGCCGTCGACGCCCAAACGAGGCCGTCAAGCGGCGCACTGCTGACGCTTGCCCCCTGTCGTCTCACGCGTGTCGGAGCAGGCGTCTGTCGTGGCAGCCGGCCGTCAAGGCGTCTGGTGATCTGTGCTTTGCGTGCTTCATGCTGCTCGTTGTGCGTGGAGGTCGCGACGGGTTGGTGCCCACTCACGACGCGGGCGGCTGTGGCATGTGGTCGTGTCGGTGGCTCCACACCGTGCGTGTCGTCCTACTGCAGGCGGTGCACGCTCGGCGGCGCATGTCGCGGACGGAGGGGGTTTTTGCCAATGCGCTCGAGGCGACGTGCGGGGTCAACTGGATGCGGTCGCCACAGAACGGGGCGCGGCACACGGGGGCGGCCGCAGCAGCTGCAGCGGATGGATCCACCATGGGCAGCGGCACCTTTCGTGGTGGTGGCGGCGGTGGTGGTGATGGGGGTGGGGGCGGCAGGGGCGCTTCTCTGACGACGCGGAGACCGCCGGCGGAGCTGTTGGACTGGGGGCCTAACGTTGGCATCGCCGATGACATTGATGACTTTGGACGGTGGTTGACCCACGGGGCGACGGTGACAAGTTAGTGCTCTTTGCGCCGGCGGTGGCGGAGGTGTTTGAGTTGCAGTTTTGAGACGCGCGAGGCAGAGCGACGGCGTGGCGGGCGGGCCCGGGTCTGTCCAGAACGTTTGTCGCTAGCAGTTTCTCCTCACAACAGTGTGATATGTGCTGAAAGTGAAGGACCGGCCGGCACTGCGGGCGTGGCTTTTTTTTTTGTTTTTTTTTCTTCGAGTCGTTACTCGTAGTTTGGTGGTCGGTGGCGTACGCTCCCGGCTATGTACGGGGATGGGGATGATACTATGATTGTCGAAGGCGTGTACGCGTTTGCCGTGGACGCGCAGGGGGCAGGGACGGCGCGGGATTGTTTGTTGTGACGGGCGACGGGGCGGACGTGCGCGCGCGCGCCCCTGTGCCTCTTGTTGACCGACCAGTGTCTTTGGAAAGCGACTGTAGCAGTACAGCCGTTCTCGTGAGGGCAGCACTAAAACATTCTGGAGGGTGGCGGCCTGGTGGACTGCAATGTGGAGGGAGAAAGTGGCTCTGTGCCGGAAAGCCGGTTCGGTGGGTGATCGGGAGCTCGGCTGTATCAGTACAGCCCTGCACGAGTCCCGTGTGACGCCAATTGGGGAGGGGCGGTTGCCCGTTTTGATGGAAAACGTGGCCCCCTGTTGAAATTCTGCAAATGAACCTGTGTCTGACGCACGAGGTGGGCTGTACTGATACAGCCCGGAGGGTGATTTGCCGCAACGCGGGGTGCGGCGCTGTTGAGAAGGCTCAAAATGTATTGTATAATGAAAGGGGGAAGTAGCCCTGGTCTCATCGTTGTTGGTCCCAGAAGCGCGATTCGGCGCCCTCGAAGGAGGGCTGTACTGATACAGCCCGGCGTGTTTTTTGCGCACATTGCGGGGTGCGGCCCTTCGGGAGACGCTCGAAGTGACCTGTATTCCGGATGCCGAAAGTGGCCCTCGCTTTCCAGCAGTACGATTCGGGCACCAACAAAGGAGGGCTGTACTGATACAGCCCCAACGTAAGACTGTCACGGGTCGCCTCTCGGATCACCTCTGACGCTACGTGCTAGCGAGGGCGCGCCACGTAGGGCGCGTAGCAGGGCCTGACGCATGCATGGGGGGCAGTGTTGGCAACGTGTGCAAACGAAGAATGGCTGCGCATGTGTGTGTGCCTGTCCAGTCGGCAGTGTGCGTGTGTGTGTGCGTGCCTGCGTGCACTAAGGCGGCACAGTGTGCAAGAGAAACAGTGTGCGTACGTGTGCGTGCCGAGGGGGCAATACGCGCGTGAGTGTGCGTGCCTTCTGCGTGCACGAACTCGGCAGTGTGTGCAAAAGAAACTGTGGTGTGCAAAGTCGGTGTCGGTCCATCCATGCGTTTTGGCGCAATTGTTTCATTAATTGACGTGCGTTTTTCGTTGTGATGAGTCACAGCGCACACCAGAGGCCTGTTGTCGTTTGAGGGGGGGTGGGGGGCGGGTGGGTGGGACAGCTTTCTGTTGATGTTGTATCGTTGGCGTCCACTTGGTATACAATTACGGCGGGATGCGGTGCTGGTGACGACGCCGTCGCTGGCGCTGACGTTCCACGAGATACGTGGGTGGGCCGTCAAGGGAATGACGGTGAGAGGGCGGACTGCCCGCTCAAGCGACATTTTCTGGGGCCCAGTGCCTCGCTGGACCGTACGCAAGGTTTATTAGCTGGCCAGAGAGCTCCGAAGTCTGCTGTGCTGTCAGTGCGGGCGGCCCACGAGGCGGGGTTGTTGGTTCTTGGTTGGTCTCGACGGGCATTGGAGGTTTTCTTTGGGGACTCGCTCCGCAAGAGTGTCCGTCTGTGCGCGCGCGCTTGCGCGCACGCGTGCACGCAGCACGCGTGTCCATGCGCGAGCTGCGTGCGTGCCTGCATCCGTGCCGTGTCTGTGCGCGTGCGTTCCGTGCGTGCTGCGCGCGTGCGTGCGAGTGTGCGGATGTGCGCGGCTGCGTGTGGGCGCGAGCGGGCTTTGTGTGCGAGCGCGCGTGCCTGCGGCGTGCTGCGCGGACTGTGTGTGGGTTTTTTTGACGAAGGGGCCGTGTGGCGTGCGCTGTGCTCGGGGGCTGCACGCGGCTCTGTCCCCTGCTTACGTTTACAGTCTGTGCTTGCTGAAAGGTGTGGGCCGTCTCGGTCGCGCGGTTGGTCATTCTTGGCCGCTCGCTTTGTCTTTTGGGTGGTGGTGGTTGTACCCACGAACGTACCGACCCACAGACCGGCCGCCGTCCTTCGCGGCCGCTGACGCCGACGCCGCCGCCGTTGCGCGCCGGCGCCGCCCCCGATGGCGCGTGTCGATCCTCCTGTCAACGCGTCGTCTGGCGGCGGCCGCGGCGGCGGGCGGCCAGGCCGGGGGGGGGGGAATGCGCTCCCCGCGTCCCGTGGGGATTCAGCAGCCGGTACGCGCGGCGGGCGCCCCGCTACCGTGCGTGTACGAGCCGTTAGTGCGCGTGCGCGCGAGGGACGGGGCGCCTTGGCGGTGCCGGCTGTCGTGGCGGCGGCGGCGCCGTCGGGCGCTCTGGATGGCGTCTTGTGCGTGATGCCCAGGTGGCCCGGAAGGGTTGGCGGCGGAAGGGCCGGCGCACGCCGTGGGGGTGGTGCTGTTGCTCTCGCGCTTCCTCCTACTCCTTTTCTGCGTCCTCGTGGTTCTCCTCCGCCTCCTGCACGTGGTCCTGCACCTCCTCCTGCAACGTCTCCTCCTCTTGGTCCTCCTGCTCCCCCTCCTCGCTCTCCTTTTCTTCCGCCTCCTCCTCCGCCGTGTCGTCCTCCTCGTAGCGGTAGCTTTGACAGCGAGCAGTTCGAAGATGACTCGGAGCCGTCTACGGCGGCGGCGCGGAGTTCTCCTGCTTCCGGCGAGGAGTGCCAAGCACCGAGAGACGACGGAAAGGACGTTCGCCTCTGCTCTGGGGACGAGCCGGCGGAGAAGCGGCGGTCTGAAGAAGTTCCAGAAAAGGAAATGGTGCAGGCGCTTGCGGCGGCTTCGCTGCTAGGCGACGACAAAGCTGACCGAAGGGAGTTAGCAACAGTCAAGGCTGCCGCAGTCAAGGTGCCGGAGCTGACCGTCCGAGGCATGGAGCAGACGGACGTGGACACATTTGCGGAAAAGACGCAGCACTCGGGGTACGACTGGGGAATTGGCGCGATCAAGATTCACCACAAGAAGGTTGTCTGCGCGGACGTGAGCGGCAGCAGCAGCAGCAGCAGCAGCAGCAGCGGCAGCAGCAGCGGCAGCAGCAGCGGCCGGAAGAAAAACAGCAGCAGCGGTAGCAGCAGCGGCAGCGGCAGCAGCGAACGTATAGGCGCCTTCCGTGTGAGCGGGGCACATCGCTTGGCCGCGTATCCACAACCTCATCGGGCGGGCGCCAAGGGGTGTGGGAGCCCCCGCATTGGCGTCCAAGTCATATCCCGTGTCGACGGCAAGGAGCTTTCGCCGGCGGATGTGCGCTTCTTGGGGCAGCGCGCCAACGCGGCGTTCCTCGTGCACAACCCGACGACGCAGTCTCAGCAGGTGCACAGGGTGTTCAGCCTGCTCATTGCAATGCCGCGGGATAAGCCCGATCTGCCCCTGTGCGCGGCCAACGTCAGTGTCGTGGAAGTTGTGGAGATGGTCCTTGCCAATGGCGGCTGCCCCGCCGGGACGGGTGTTCGGCCGCTGCAGAAAGAATCGCTCAACCGGCTGTGCAGGGCCGGCTTGTTTGGCCTCGGGGCTCCCGGCGCCATCTAGCTCATCATCGACTACCTGCGCGCGTCGCACAAGGCCAGCGCTTCAAAGGGCGGCTCCAAGCCGGGCACCAAGGCCAAGTCGATCGAGAGTTTTGCGTCCCGCGCTCTGCTGCAGCCGGCCGGCGTGGTCGAGGAGGATATGGACGACGTTTGGATCGTCCAGCTCACCAACGCGTGGGAGTACACTGGGGAGGTACGTGACAGCAAGGCGGCCCGCCTCAAGGGCGGCGTCGTCGCGTGCTGCTTCAACGTGCCCGGATGTTTCATCCGTGCTGTGTTACATTATGGTCGCCAAGCGCGCGGCCTCGCGCGAAAGACGGCGGACGACGTGGGCGTGGAGTACGGCACCGCCGCGGCCGTTGCAGCGGCGGCCAAGGTGCGGCCGCTGGCCGCCGCGGCGCTGGAGGCGGACGCATCCTTATTTAAACTGTTTGACCTGCGCCGCCCCCGGTCGCAGAAGACCGTCCAGGAGGAGCTGTGCGACCTGTTCCTCGGCTGCACAGCGCCAGACCCGTCCAAGCGGAAGGCGTGCACGCTTCTGGCGGACGCTTTTGCGGTGCAGCATCTTCAGGCGTGGGAGTGGCAGCTCAAAAATGTTGTGCCGCCGCCTGCTGCGCCTGTCATTTCGAGGCGGAAAGCTGTTCGGGGCACCTCCACCGGCGGGGCCGCTGCGTCTAAAGAAAGACGAGCTGTGGCGACAAGGAGGCCGTCACGCTCAGCGCCAACGGACACCGCTGCCGTAACGGCGACGGCTAAGAAGCTCCTGTAAGCACCAGGATCTACTCGGCGCCTCGACCGTGGTGGTGGTGGTGGGGCTGCGTGTGAACGTGGACGCGAGGGACGTCGCCGCGGACGGGGTGGCAACAGTGCCGAGGCGCCGGCCGCGTCGGCGTCATCTTCACCGCCGGCGCCGAGCAGCGGCCGCAGCCGCAGCAGCAGCAGCAGCAGCAGCAGCCACAGCAGCAGCAGCAGCAGCAGCAGCAGCAGCAAGAGCAAGAGCCAGGGCGATGAGGAGGAGGAGGACGCCGTCGCTTCAGCTGCAGCATTGCCGCCGACAGGCGCCACCGGCCCGGACACCGACGCCCCCGTCTTTTGACCTGTCAGTCGAAAGCGGCCGCGGCACGACGAGGAAGCCGGAGCGGCTGAGGAGGATACCGGAGACCTTCGCGGCCGCAGCCCCAGCCGCAGCCGCGGCCGCCGCAGGCGCAGCAGCAGCAATAGCCAAATTAAGGGCGGAGAGGAGAAGCAGGTGAAGGAAGGCGCTGCAGACGCAGCTGCGGCATTGCCGCCGACCGGCGCGACCGGCCCAGACAATGGGGTCCCCGTCTTCCGACCGGCCGGTCGCAGGCGGCCGCGGTCCGACGAGGAAGCCGGAGCGGCTGAAGAGGATACCGGTGACCGTCGCGGCCGCAGCCCCAGCCGCAGCCGCGGCCGCCGCAGCCGCAGCAGCAGCAAACGCCAAAGCAAGAGCGGAGAGGAGGAGGAGGTGGAGGAAGGCGCTGCAGATGAAGCTGCAGCATTGCCGCCGACCTTCGCGACCGGCCCAGACACCTGGGTCCCCGTCTTCCGACCGGCCGGTCCCAGGCGGCCGCACCACTTTGAAGAAGCCGGAGCTGCCGCGGATAGTGGAAACCGTCGCAGGCGCAGGCGCAGGCGCAGGCGCAGCAGCAGCAAAAGCAAAAGCAAGGGCGGTGAGGAGGAGGAGGCGGGCGCTGCAGCTGCAGCATTGCCGCCGACGGGCGCGACCGTCGCGGACACCGAGGCCCCGGTCTTCCGACCTGTCAGTCGCAAGCGGCCCCGCGACGACGAACAAGCCGGAGCAGCTGCTGCGGAATCTGATGATGAAGATGACGGAGCTTTTCCAACAGGGTACGGCAGTACGGCCCGCATCCAAGAGGCTATGCGGAGAGCGGATGGCTGTCTCTCTTTCGTTTGCCGCCGCTTGGCAGCCATTCCGCGTCCCCTGAATGTGAGGGCACAGAAGGCCGCAATGACGGCGTGGACTACGAGAGAGGTAGCCAGACAGCGGGCGGAATCGGCCTCGCTGGCGGCGCTTGTCAAGGCTGCGGACCAAGCACGGCGGAAGCCAGCAGCGGTGGTGCTTGACGCTGACGCACCAGCCGAGGCGGTCGTCCATGGCGGCGCACCAGCAGCGGGCCAGGCGGTTGAGCCGGGCGACGTGGTCAAGTGCAGGGCGGCGCCCTCGTCGCCGTCTCCATCTTCACCGCGGCCGGTGTCTGCATTGAGGCCGGCGTACGCTCCGTCTGCTGTCGCTGCCGCCGGCGCCACTGGTGGTATGGGTTGTGGTGCTGGTGGCGATGGTGGCGGCGGAGGCGGACCCGCAGGCGATGTCATGGCCGTGGCCGTGGACGTTGTGGGGCACCGCCCCGAACGTCAGCGTCGCGGCGCTGCCGCGGTCGACGCTGTGCCCGAGCGCATGTTTTTTTCCATTGACGTCGTGTCAGCGTCGGAAGAGGACGCACCCCCGCCGATTGATCCTGTTTTGGCGACAAGAGCTACGAAGAACAGGGTCGAGCTGCGCACTCTCGTCCCCTCGCTTCCCACGTTTTCGGTGCTTTTGCCGGATGAGCACCAGTCACTTGATTTTCTCCCACCGTGTGCGTGGGAGACGGCGGCGACGAGTGCGCGGCGTTATCTGGCCGCTGAACGGCGGCTGCCTGTTATCTCTGCGGACGCTTCAGCGTCGTGGCATCTCGAGGAAGGTGTCGGTGGCGGTGGGAGTTGCAGCAGAGGCCGCCGCGTTGGCCCCGACGACAGTCTCGGCGGCTGTGCCGCTGCGCCGCTGTCATCCTCGGACGTCCCCATGGACCTCGAGCACGTGCATCAACAGCAGACGTCCGTGTCAGCTGCGTACGGTGCGGCATCTACCGGGGCGCGTGTCGCCGCAGCGGTACTGCACCAGTGTGGCTGGGTCGTGCTGCCGCATGCGCTGTCTGAGACTGGCACGGCGGGACAAGTCGACACCGTATTCCGCTTTTTTCTCGAAGGATATCCGGGCGAGGCGTGCGATGCGACCCATCGGCAGCGGCAACAGCAGCAGCAGCAGCAGCAGCAGCAGCAGCAGCAGCAGCAGCAGAAGCAGCAGCAAGGGCCCATGGTGTTCGGCAGCGGCGATGACGACTGCGTGTGGTCACCCCGGTCGCCCGTCCTCGACAAGGAGCATCGTGAGACCGGGGAATGTTCAGCGCCCTTTGCTGGCCAAGGCCGCATGACGGTCCTGCTCAACCATGTTAAGAGCAGCAGCGACACTCGGGAGCAGGCTGTATACATGGCCAAGCTGCAGATCGACCTCGGCCTGGCCGCTTTGGCTCACGCCGTCATCCGTTTTGTCGGAGGCCGTGTCGAACACGGCAGTTCTAGCGATGGCGGAGGCCCCGCCAAAGTAGGGGACGTGTGCGTGCGCCCGCCCAGAACGGGTGATTGGCTGTTGCTGACCACGAGCAAGGCCGAGCCGGAAACGCCCCACCTTTTGTTTGACCCACGGGCTGCTGCGCAAAACCACGCTGGAGGTGCTTTGGCTAGTGGCGCCCCGGCAATGGGGGCCACGATGCTGTTTGGAGGCGGCAGCGGCGGCGGCGGCGTCGGCGCGGCCGACTACAGTGGGGATGCGGGGTGCGTGGAGGAGGAGGACGTGGACGTAGACGAGGAGGCGGCGGAGCACGGAGTGGAAAGAGAGGAAGAGGAGAGCGAGGTCGTTTCTGGGGTGTCACTTCCTCCGCCGCTGTGGCCGCCACCACCTCCATCGCTGCCGCAGCCGCCGCCGCCACATGCGCCGCACTCCTCGCCGACGCCGCGGGCGCACGCGGGTGCGACTCGAGCACCACCTCGTACGCAGTCGGCACCGCCGTCAGCACCGCCGTTGCCGACGCTGCCAACGCCGGCCGCGGCGCTCGCGCTCGCGCCGCCGCCTCCTCCGCCTGTGTCGTCGCCGCCGCCGCCGCCGCCGCCGCCGCCGCTGCCGCCGCCGCCGCCGCCGCCGCCGCCGCCGCCGCCACCACCAGCACGAATGCCACCACAAGCGCGGCGTCCGCTACCTCATTCACGCAGTGCACCACCTGTGTTTGCCGTAAAACCGGCCGTCAACTACAGAGTCATGGCCACGAGCGCAGACGGAAACTGGGTGCGCGTGTGTCCCAGCAGCGTACTGGTTCTTGGCCACGCGCTCGACGGACGGTCCGAGCCAAGGTCTGTTTTTCCCGAGCTGGTCTTTATTCCGCCCAACTCGGTCGCACTGCTGCGCGGGGACCCTGTGCACGCCGGCGCAGGAGAGGCCGACGGGACCTCCGAGCCGGCGTGATTGTCCGGCGGCGACGCGGGCGGCTCGGGGTTGGCGTACAGCCACCGCATCGGGCTGCACATGTGTGTGCGCGACGAAGACGTACCGGCCCTCACTGACACGCGCTCTGTCGCGATTCTGCAGACTGCGGTTTCCATTTAGACGTTTTGCGTGTTGTTGTGTGGTGTGGGTGTGGGTCGTGCTGTGCCTTGTTTGTTTCTCAATCCATGTGGGTTGGGGAGGGGACACGCACACACACTCACTCGGGTGCGGCGGCGGCTGCCTGCCTGCGTGGCGTGGGCGTGGGCGCTTTTCCCCAGCGGCTGGCTGTAAATGTAGCGCTGTTATTGCATGGATGGGATGGACTTGTTTGATAGAGATCTACGTCTGTGCCTGTGCCTTTTTGCGTCCAGTGGGTCACGCCGTCCGTATGTATCTCGACTTCAGGTCTCACTGTCGCTGCGGGTGGTGGGGTGTGTTGTCGGCTTTCAGTGCACGCGGGCTCCATCAGTACAGCCCTCCTCGTGAAGACAGACGTCGCGAGAATTTGGAGGGGTGCCGAGAGGAGGTTCACAAATATCTGCGGAAAAATGTGGCCCTCTGTGCGACAGCTCGTTTTGGTGGTCGATGGAGAGATCTTCTGTATCAGTACAGCCGTGCACGAGTCTGGCGCGACGCCGAATTAGTGGGCGAGCGCGGGCGGTGGTGGTTGTATCTTTTCATGGAAAAAGTGGCCCCGTGTTGAAATTCCAGGTGCGCGTATGAATCTGTGTCAGACAAACAAGACCAGGGAGGGCTGTACTGATACAGCCCGGTGGTAAGCGTGCGATGCTTGGACGTTGCGCAAAATCCAGGGGTCGCGGGGGGGGCGGACGGTGGCGGTGAGGCTTGACAAGAAGTAGCCCAGCAACTGCGAAAGACAGCAGGTTCGACTCTCACCTCAGGGGACGAGGAGGGCTGTACTGATACAGGCTGTGCGGTTTCCTCTGCATCGACGGCATGCCACCATCCCAGTTCGAGAAAATGACGGAGCGGGAGCGGTCGAGAAGGTTCACGCTGCGGGCTGTTCCTCATCTGAACGTGATGGCGCGATGATTCATGCGTGTGGGTGGGGGTGGGGGCGGGAGCGCGGTGGGTGGGTGGTGGCGCGCGCGCCCGCGGACAAGCGGCGGGGCGGGGAGCACGCCTCCTCGAGCTGGTCTGTGAACGACATACATGCTGCCTGCGTCTCCCTGTCCCCCCGAACCGCATCCACGGCGTCGGTGGAAGGCGCGCTCCAACCTAACCTACTGCACTTGAGACCCACACACTCGCAGCGACGTACGCGCGTTGCATAAGACACAACGACGCTTGCGAGCTGATATTCACGTGTAGTCGCAAGGGACGAATTGTTGTTTGTATATTGCAGGCAACATTCTTCTAAAATCTCACGCAATCATCGCGGGGGGGCTCAACAAGACCCTGCCTTGCACTTTCATGATTTTCTTACCGCTCATGACGACCTGGAAGCGCCCGTCTGTTTGGAAACCATTTTAACGCCGGCGGCGATATTCACGTGAGAACTCACTGGATGCACCTGTGTGGTGGAAAACATCAGCGGCCACGCCCTCTGACACGTGACACTCTCCTAAATGCGGCGCAGCAACGCGCCGCTTGGCCTGCTGTGTCCACCGCCGCAATTGACGAGAATTTGACCGCGCTCTGCGTCCACTGCTGCGCGCTCTGCGTGCCCTGGCGCAACTGGGGTGGCTTCTGATGATCGCCCTGATGTGGGTGCACGACCCCTCCCTCCTCGAGTGTGGAGGGGCGCGGTCCCCGCTGCGCGTGCGTGTGCGTGCGCTGCCGCCGCTGTCCACGCAGTGCACCCCCCGCGCCCCTTCCGTTTTGGACGACGAAGGGGCGCACAGCAGGGTTGGGGACCCGCCCCCCCCCCCCCACTCGGTTTGGTCAGCTGGAAACGACGGGGCGCCG
>ENA-ORXR01002831-ORXR01002831.1-marine-metagenome-genome-assembly--contig:-NODE-2831-length-16119-cov-3.152163_pt1 | contig 16119 bp, 11 predicted proteins | sample MGYA00237866_ERZ511479 | MGnify/ENA metagenome assembly ERZ511479 | reverse complement strand
TATCAGTGTTTGAATCGCTGATGCGCTTGCTACATCCAATCATGCCGTTCATTACTGAAGAAATCTGGCAGTCAATGAAGCCACTATTGGACAGCCAAGGCGACACGATTATGTTGCAGCGCTACCCTGAAGCAGATAATAAACTTATCGATGATATAGCAGAGACTGAACTGGGCTGGACTAAGCAATTCATTGAAAATGTCCGTCGGATTCGCTCTGAAATGGGTATCAAACCGAGTAAAGCGCTTCCTGTTCTATTGAACAATTGGACTGAGGATAATCAGCGTATATTCAACAGCTGTCAGCGAGAAATAACAGCCTTAGCAAAACTAGAATCTGTCACTTGGCTGGGGAAAGATGACACTCCACCAGAATCAGCAACAGGCTTAGTCGGAGAAATGCAGATATTGATTCCACTGGCCGGATTAATCGATAAGGACGCTGAAACAGCCAGACTCAATCGTGAAATCGAGAAGATAAACAAGCAGCTACAGGGCGTAATGGGCAGATTGAATAATCCATCATTCGCTGACAAGGCACCTGCCAATGTGGTTGCACAAGTTCAAAAGCAAGCGGATGAACAGCAAGTTGCGCTAGATCAACTGAAGCAACAGCTGGCGAAAATTGCCGAACTGTAGGTTGTTAGACATTCACAGCTGAAAAGGCCTGATGGTATTAACAAATTACCTCAGGCCTTTTGCTATTTAGCGAGTAGTGACGCCACCGCGAGAGCGTAAGTAAGTAACCATCCTGCTCTGCTTTTGCTCGGTCGCCATATCCAGCGGGGTCTTTCCATCAACTGACTTGGCGTTGATGTCAGCACCTTTAGCAAGCAACAACTTAGTCATATTCAAATAACCTCCTATTGAAGCCAAGTGCAATAAAGTCCAACGATTACTTTGCGTGATATTTGGATCAACCCCCACTGACAAACAGTTCTTCACATAAGGCAAATTACCCGCAATAACCTGACGGTGAATTTTACCGCTCGTAACACAGTCATAAGTAATACTGTTTCTTCGTGCCGTTTTCTGAGCTTTTAGGGCCTGTATCCGCGCTCTTTCCTGCTGCATGTCATCAAATGATTTAACAACGGGGGCACTGACAACTTCATTCTGTCTTGCTTCATTTCTAGCGGCTTCCGCTGCCGCATTCCTTCTGGCATCTTCTTCGGCTTTCTTCTCAGCTTCTGCCTCAGCCTTCTGTTTAGCCTCTTCGTCTGCCTTCTTTTTGGCTTCCTCGCGAGCCTGCCTACGAGCCTCCTGCTGTCGTTTCTTTTCCTGTGCTGCCAATCTCGAAGCAGCGGCTTGCTCATCAGCTAATCTAGCTGCTTCCAACATCTGCGTATTCAATCTATCGGTTTCAACTTCAGAGGTAGTCAATGGGGCATTCTCTTCAGTATTTACTCCAATTTGATCGGTCATTTCAGGTGGCTCAGTCACTGTTTCAACAAGCTGCTGCGTTGCATCTATTGCTTGTTCGGTAGTTTCTGAATCTGGATTTATCGTTTCAAAAGCCTCTGCACCAGCATCATTTATAGCGCCGTCTTGTGCATCAGAACCCGCTGGGCTCGTTTGACGCATGAAGTCAGCCTGAGCTTCCTGCAAAGCCAAGCTAATAGCTTCATTAATCACAGCTTCCGGAGAGCGGGCTTTAGTAACGGAATTTTCTACCGCTTGATTAGTCTTAGACTGTTTTTTGCGAAACTCTGCCTCACCTTCAGCTAATGAAAGATTTATGGCAGCTAGCAAATCTGTGTCATTAATTTCAGAACCAGCCAATTCAGCAACACCAGAGTCCGCAGTAGCAGATTTAATCACATCATCAACAACGACTTGTTCATCATCCGACTCCGCTTGCTGGGTAGCGACACTGACTCCAGCTGGCTCAGCGGTGACCTGAGGCCTAATGACAGCATTAGGATCAGCGGACGTGATTGCAACCGCTGATGGCTTAGAGGCCGCTTCAGAAGAAACGTCAGGTTTGACTATAGTTTCTGAACTCGTGGAAGCCGCCGTGTCATTATTCTGTTGGTTAACGCCTGTCTGCTCTACCTTTTCTTGCTCATCGGTATCTTGCTCACTGGTATTGATGCTTTGACCCGTTTCGAGACTCGTTGGATTACTAGCTTCTGATGCCTCTGATCCATTACTCGCTGAATTGCTGTCGGGTGAACTTTGACTTCCTTCAGTACCAGGTATGTTTCCTGATATCGGCACTATCACCTGAGTGTTATCTGTCTCTGCTGCTGAATCTTTAGAGAAGTCACTCCACGCAGTCGTTAGCTTAGTTTTGAATTGCTCAATACCACCAAAATGATTAACGGCATAAGCACCAGCGCCGAGACCTACTAATAATAAACCTAACCAAACCAAACCCTTCTTGCGTCCTGAACCATGATTGGAGCGGATCGAGGTAATAATGGGATCAGCATCTGGTATTGTCTCGTCAATAACCTTTTTAATGACTGTAACGGGTTTATCTTCGTTATTGGCAAACACCGGGTTAACCTGGGCGGTGCCCAATTGATTAACAAACTCACGGCAGTTATCAAAGCGCTTGACAGGATTACGTTCCAGCGCTTTACCTAAAATTCTGGATGCACCCACCAGCTCCGGGCGGTGTGTCAGCAAAGGCTCAGGGAATTTAGTAGCAACCTGCCGACGATATGCCTCGGTACTACCAGGATTATGAAAATGGGTGCGTCCAGCCAACGCTTCATAAACGATAGTGGCTAGCAGATACTGATCATAACTCTCGTTGTAGTTGCTCTTTATGTATTCAGGCGCCAAATGATCAGCAATATCCAACGATGCAATGGCTTGCTTAAAAGCACCAAGCCGTTGAATGGTAAACTCAGTAACGAAGTCGCCCAGCAAGACCTGACGCTTCTGGCCTAAATAAATCTGCGTGGGACGCACATTGCTATGTACATAATCGAGTTCATGCAATTCATCAAGCGTAACCGCTAATGGTCGAGCCCAATCAAGCACCTCATCGACAGACACTTTTTTATGGCTATTCTTACCTGCAGCGAGCGAATTCGCTAACGTTTCATCCGTAACGTACTGAAGTACTGAATAAGGCTGTGAATCATATTCACCATGATCCAGAATTTTCACCAAGCCATTTAAACGCGCTTTCATGAGGCGCTGGCAGGCGTCGTCGAACGCTGCTGTAAAGCCAGGAAGTGTCAGAAGCTCCATCCGTGGAAAGGAAATGACAACTAATCGGTTGCTTTGGTCGGTATCTTCAGCTAAGTAGCATTGGTTGCTGGTAGTATCAGGTATCTTTTTTTGTATTTGGTAACGTTTATCTATTACTGTGCCTGGTGCTATGGCTTGCTGCATTCTCTATCCTTGGTATGCATGTAAATCACATGCTGAGATTAACATAGTTTAATTAAACATAATCAAACGGTAACTGAAAATTTTATTTTAACTTGGTAATATAAAAACCACCTGATAAATGAACTTATTTTATTTTTCAGCTACTCGGTAGAATCTACTTTATTTGGGCTTGAAAATAATAATATATAGAAAATTATAAAGTACTTCCAGCCATTTCAATAGCTAATAAGTTTTGTTAATTAGCTTTTTATAAATAGTGATTAGAATATTGATTTCAATCTGTCTATATTTCTTATGAACCAAATCATACTGTTATTGTCAGAAGGCGCAATAACAAAAATAATGCGAGAGTTACTACAATGGGGAAACTAGGACTTTTCCGTGCCCGTCATCTTGTTTCGAGAACAAGTATTGGTGCCGAATGGACGACGATCCAGCGATATAAAAATCTCACCTTGCTGGATGCAATTAAACACACACTCAGCTATGCTGATTACAATACACCACGACCTCCGAGAACCTCGAATTGGGCTAAGACCATCAACAATCGTAATTCGATGGCACGCCAGCGTAATATGCAGCGCATGGCAAAAACCGAAGGCAAAGGGATTCAGAACTGGTGGGTTAACCACATGCTCACCACCAAAACACCCTTTCTTGAGCGAATGACACTGTTTTGGCACAACCACTTTCCATCTACTATCGATCAAACTAAGCAGCCTAGCGCTTTGTTTGACCAGAACGTAACGCAGCGTCGCCATGCTCTGGGTAACTATGGCAACTTGTTATTTGCTATGGCAAAAGATCCTGCCATGTTGATTTACCTTGACGGTTATAAAAACGTTAAGGGTGATCCCAATGAAAACTTTGCCCGCGAGTTACTCGAATTATTCACCATGGGTGGCACTCAATATTACCGAGAGTACGATATCAAAGAAGCTGCCAGAGCCTTTACTGGCTGGGGAATCGACGACAGAACCGGTAAATTCAGGTTTTACCCTGAGCGTCATGACACTGGCGTCAAGACCTTCATGGGGCAACGCGGTAACTTCAACGGCGATGATATTCTGATGATTCTCATGAAGCATCCAAGAACCGCTGAAACTATCGCGGAGAAGATGTGGAATGAATTTATTAACTCATCTAAACCCAATGCTGCTTATACCCGACGTTGGGCTGCGCAATTTCGTGATTCAAATTACGATATAAAAGCGTTATTAATTGCAGTACTCAGCAGTGATGCATTCTGGGCTCCCCAGAATATGGGCGCTTTAATTAAATCACCCGTCGAATTAACGGTAGGAACCATGCGTTCATTACCCTATCGCTTACGAAAAAATAATCTTGCACACAACTTATCTATTATGGGGCAATCTTTATTTGCTCACAATAGTGTTAAAGGCTGGTCGGGTGGAAATGACTGGATAAGCACCCAGTCATTAATGCGCCGTACTGGCTTGTTAACCAATCTGACCCGAGGAAATTTAAGGCAGGCAAATGACGCAAAGATGATGCGTCACATGCCTGACTGCACCGATGAAGAACTAATAACTTGGCTACTACCCGTGCCACCGTTAAACCCATTACCGACTCAACCTGGCCGACAACGCTTGGTTCGGGCACTGGTTTTGGATCCTGCCTACCAAGTCAGTTAACAACAGAGGTTATTATTATGGATCGTCGCGAATTTTTAAAATATTCAGGATTACTCACCGCTGCCGGCATGTCACCAGAGCTGTTATTTGCAGCCAATGGGAGCACCCCTGAAAAGATTGTTGTCTTTGTTGAACTCAAAGGTGGAAACGATGGTTTTAATACCTTAGTTCCTTATAAAGACCCGGATTACAAACGACTGCGTGAAAATATTCACATTAGAGAACGTGTCGCTTTGCCCCTAGGCAAAAACAACATGGCCATGCACCCACATCTCAAACAGTTGCATAAAATTTGGAATACTGGGGAGATGGCTTGGATTCAAGGTATTGGTTACCCCAATGGTGTACTTTCGCACTTCCGTTCAATGGATATTATTGAAACGGGTTCACATTCTAATCAAATTCTTGAACACGGTTGGTTGTCACAGGTTGTCCCTGCTTATAAGCAAGGGTTACACGGTATATGTGTCAGTAATGACGGCAGCAGCCTTGGCCCTCTGCAGGGTTCACTGATCAACAGTGTCAGTATGCAAAGCCCGCGAACCTTTGTAAACCAATCCAGAATTATTAAAGATATCACCCCTGTAAGTTCCACACCTGCCTTAGCCCACCTAACCAATACACAGCACCAGCTGTTTGAGGTTGGAAACCAGTTACGCGAGAAAATGTCGCGTGGCTTACGGCAGAAAAAAACAAAAAGAAGTAAGGGCGTTTTAGGTCATAGTCTTGAATCAGTGGCTCAAATGATTATTGCTGGCATAGACTCTCCGGTCTATAAAGTGACACAAACGGGTTTTGATACTCATTCAGGACAGGTTGGTCGTCACAACAATGTGCTATTTCAGTTAGATCATGGTTTATCTCAATTCATTCACTCCATGAAAAGCAATGGACTCTGGAATAAAGTAGTCATTGTCAGCTACTCTGAGTTTGGTCGTCGCATTAGTGAAAACAAAGGTGGCGGAACCGATCACGGCACAGCATCTGCACAATTTGTAATGGGTGGCGGAGTACGCGGCGGTATTTATGGCCGCGCACCTAATCTGAAAAATCTGGATAGCAATGGAAACGTTGCGCATACCACAGATTATCGTCAGGTCTATGCCACGCTAGCTCAGCGAGTTTGGCGACAGCCCAACCACCCTTGGAGAGGCCACCAACCAATTCCATTTATCTAAACTTGTTGTTCGAATGCCGTCGTAAGACGGCATTTTTATTTGCACAAATACTTACATATCATATTATCTACTGATTTCTCAATTAGTCCCTTGGATAGCTCTAAAACTCCCAGATAGCTCAATGTGAATTCTACTTGACCGAATAACGGGTAAATTGCACACTGCCAATACTAAAACCAAACATTGGCTTTTTTTGCTATGAATAAGCTCATTGACTACCGAAGTGATACCGTTACCCAGCCCTCTGCAGGCATGAAACAAGCCATGATAGAAGCAGTAGTTGGCGATGACGTTTATGGTGAAGACCCGACAATTATTGAACTTCAGGAGCGTTTAGCCACTGAGTTTGGTAAGGAGGCTGGTTTATTTTTGCCAAGTGGTACACAGAGTAATCTGGTGGCGATGCTGTCACATTGCCAACGCGGTGAGGAAGTGATTACCGCTAAGGAATATCACGTATTTACCTACGAAGCTCGGGGCGCTTCGGTACTGGGTGGTATCGCCTTGCACCCGCTTTCAACTACAAACTACGGCACAATTTCCCCGGCTGACGTCAAAGCCGCCATTAAGATCGATGACCCACACTACGCCGTGTCTAAACTGCTTAGCTTAGAAAACACAGTGTCAGGCTGCTTACAACCTCAGGATGTTATCGATGAGGCAACACAAATTGCCCATGATGCCGGATTACGCACTCACCTGGATGGTGCACGAATATTCAATGCAGTCGTTGCCTCTGGCGCGAGTCCTGCTGAACTGACCAAGAACTTTGATACCGTCTCAATCTGCTTATCGAAAGGTTTAGGTACCCCAGTGGGATCAGTATTGGTCGGTGATAAAGAAACCATTCGTTACGCTTTACGCCAACGTAAAATGCTCGGCGGCGGCATGCGACAATCCGGCATGCTAGCCGCAGCAGGACTGTATGCGCTGGACAACAATGTTGATAGACTTGCGATTGATCATGCTAATGCGAAGGTACTCGCCACCGCACTGGCAGAAATCCCACAGTTGAAGATAGATCTGGAACGCGTCCAGACAAATATGCTGTTTATTCATCCCGATGAAAGCGAGCAAGATGAACTTGCCGCCTTCATGAAATCACAGGGAATTATTATCGGTCAGGAGCGTTTGGTTCTTCACCTTGATATCGATGAAGCGATGATCGATAAGACGATTCAAGCCTTTAAAACTTTCTATGCCGGGTAATACTTAAGGTACTCCTTACCCTGATCTGATCATCAACGTAGGGGCGTAAATTTTATTTAAGCTTTCTCAACAGCAACATGGGTATCGTTATAACAAGCGCCCTGCATGATATCTGTACGCATATCCGCAGACATCAGGGCATTGACCGTTTGGCCGCTGCGACTGGTCGCTAACCAAGCGCCTTTAGGTGTGTACAGTATGCCCTGCTTCACTTTATCGCTTACCTTCGCGGTGAAATAGACCTCTCCACGCTGATTCCAGGCTCGCACCTCATCGCCATCAACCACGCCGACAGTCAATGCATCTTCCGGATTAATTTCCACAATCTGCGTGACTAGCGACTCAGCCGAACCACCAAACGTAGCATTCGTTCTGTCATCAGAAGACGGAGAAATAATCATATAGGGGAAGTCATCAATGGCATCTACAGCTTCATACCTTGGTAGGCCATAGCCATAATCAGTTTCGAGCGTTTCATCAAACAAACGAATCTTACCTGAAGGGGTATCTGGCAGCACCGTGTCGCACATGATAGCGACCTCGCCTTGCTCAGTATTCATCAGCAATGCCTTATTGGCAGGAATCTCACTTGGCTTGTAGCCCTGAAGACGTGGATCATTATCGACAAAAGCTTGATCCATCAACTGCTGATCAGTAAGTTGAAAACCTTCGTCATCAATACCAAAACGAGCCGCCAGACGACGGAAAATCTCAGTATTGGGAAGTGCTTCACCCACTAAGGGAATCACCGCTTCGCCACGTTGCAAATAACTATGACCGTAGGAACCATAGATATCTTCAATCTCAAACACGCTGGCTGCCGGCAAAATAACATCGGCATAACGCATGCTATCAGTCATCACCACATCACAGCCCACTATAAATACTGATTCCTGACTTAACGCCTGTTTCATACGCTGCTGATCAGGATGGGTAGCAATTGGATTGTGGTTGTAAATCATCACCGCTTTTATTGGCGGCTCTAAAGACTCGTCCAGCAACAATTTACCGATATCCACAATATTCAAGGTACGAGTACCATCGGGCAATAATTCCGAACCTTCCAAGCGCGCACTGGTTTTCGGAAATGCAAATCCGGGCTTTGCAATAACACCCGCACCCGCCCTGCCAAAATTTCCAGTCAATGCTTGCAATGCCATCGCCGCACGCAAGCCTGAACCACCACTCTTACCACGTTCGATACCATTACCAATAGACACAGCAACGGTATTTGCCTGAACATAATAGTCTGCCAGAGCGTCAAACTGAGACAGTGGTAGTCCACAGATACTCTCAACATCATCACGTGAATAGGTACGCGCCTGCTCCATATAAACATCAGCACCCTCCACCCACTGCTCTATGAATGCCTCATCCAAAGCACCGCGACGTTCAAGCTCTGCCGCTAGTGCCATCGCCAAAACTACATCTGTCCCAGGCTTAATTTGCAGATACAAATCAGCACGTTCAGCAATTCGAATCCGCTTAGGATCAATCACCACAACCTTGCAGTCATTCTTTTGTGCCTTAGCCACCACCCGCGCAAAGTGGAGATTTGAAACCGTGGCATTATTGCCCCAAATCACGATCAAATCAGCGACTTCGGCTTGCTCTGGAGCCATTCCCGGTGAATTACCAAATAGACTGGTATACGCACCACCTCGCACCCCACCACACAAGGGACCACGATCTAACTGGCTGGCACCCAGCTTATTGAAAAAACGCCGATCTAAAGACCCGCCAGCAATCTCACCATGCGGGCCCGCATAGTTAAACCCCAACACGGATTCACTGCCGAACTGATCAATCGCTTCTGAAAACCCTTTGTGCACCAAGTCCAGCGCCTGTTCCCAACTAATACGCTTAAATTCCTCAGAACCGCGCTCACCGACTCGCTGCATGGGATACTTAAGGCGCTGTTTGCCATGCACGAAGTCAGGATAAAATCGGGCAACCTTGCTGCAAATAGCATTGTCCGTATAAGGGTTCGCTTTAGAACCGCGAATTGCAATGACCTTATCATCCTGAACAGTAACCGACAGGCTACAAGTATCAGGACAGTCTAACGGACAAACCGCAGGACGAACTTCAGCAACACCACTCATCACAATCTCCAATATTTGACGGTTGATTCACAGATAGACGCATGCGTAAACTCTACCAACAACGATCGCGCCACCAATCAGGGCAAAGTATTCAACAGAATAAGCGCCTAACGACGCAACCCATTAATACAGCCCAGCACTCCCCCAAAAGCGAAGTCGAAGCGTTTCTGTTGAATACTTTGCCCGACACCGACACTCTACCCTTTGCGAAACAAAGACCACCACCCACGAGACGGCGGCGGCGGCTGATGCACCTCACTGCGCATATTCGCCAACTTAACCAATGTCTCCATTTGATAAGGCGTTTGAATCATCCGGTCATTGCGAGAGGCTCGCAGATCTTTCGTAATGGACTCTAACGTCAGCTCAGGATTTCTATTCATAACCAACGCAGCCAAAGTCTGCCCCGTCCGGCCAACGCCCGCTTTGCAGTGTATGACAGGCAACATCTTCTCATGATCAGCAATTGCAGGATGCCTAGTTAGTTCAAGCAAAGCCCGTTTATCGGCAATATTAGATTCAATCAGCGTGATTAACTTGGAGGTTGTTTCAGTACTGACGGTTCGGTGATCGGGCCAGTTATAAACGTGCAATACAGGAATATCGAGAGACTCCGCATATTTGCAAATGTTTAGCTTGAATACCTTTGCCTCAACCTCTTTGCCAAGATCAATATAATCGACAAATGAAGAGTTTGTCTGGATGTCACCATAAGTGTGAGATCCGGAGAAGTATTCGGGCAAGAGATTATTTCGGATATCTGTGGTGCTCGCCAAGACAATTAACACTGGCGTGCAATTGTCTAATAGCATCTGGAGCTGGGCTTCTACCTGATCTGGAAGCGGATATTGTGTTGCGATAGCGATGTTCTTGCCATCGACGACGATGCGATTCGCATTGAGTTCTTCTCTGATACTGGTATGAGCGCAGTGCGGCATATTAAAACGATCACGTTCAGAGTTATAGGGGATGCCTATGGCCTCTCCCTTTATGCCCATTAACTCTTCTACAAAATTGCCGTTTTCTCTCATACATCAACCCGTTTTCGTTTACATTCTAGTCACGTAATCTTTGTAAATCACAACTACGTGAAGAATACCTTGAATTTCGTTTAGTCTCTACCCAAAACAAGCCATGGGTACTTTGCTGTATAGGTAGCCTTAGGGGAGGAAAAAATTCAAATGGTGCGTGGGCAGGACAAAGTATTCAGCAGAAACGCTTCGACTCCGTTTTTGAGCAGTGCAGGTGCTTAGAGTGATTTACGTCGTAAGGCGCTTATTCTGCTGAATACTTTGTCCGCTCGGTGCTAACTTTTAGTGTGATATTCATAGATACATGCCTGACCATTAAGTACTGAAAACTCGTGTAGTGGAGAATCAAAATCTACATGTCGTTGGTATAGCTATAATCAAGCCAAGCATTTTTATAGAATAGTTTAATAGCCTAGAACTGGTGGGGCTTTGATTGCGCACTTTTCCTCCCCTACAAATCGAATAGGACTCGCCACCACCCGTATCTGACCCCCAACAGGATGCTCAACCGTTTGCACCATATCCCTAGACAAAATCTGAGGATCACTGAATACCTGATCCACTCGATTTATCGGCCCACACGGCACATTAACCGCCTCAAGTACAGTCAACCACTCTTCAGTTGTATGCTCTAACAGCAGCGCTTGCAGCAAATCACAGAGCGCGTCCCGATGTCCGACCCTGGCGGCATTGGTGCGGTAATCTTCATCCTCAGCAAGCTCAGGTTGCTGCAACACAGCGCAAAGATTGGCAAATTGCCCATCATTACCTACTGCGATAATCAGGTGCCCATTCGAACTGGCAAACACCTGATACGGCACAATGTTTGGATGCACATTGCCCATGCGTTCGGGTACCACGCCACCGACCAGATAATTACTTGCCTGATTCGCCAGAATAGCCGCAGAGCAATCAAACAATGCCATGTCGATGTGCTTACCTAAGCCAGTTTGTTGTCGTTCATGCAAAGCCGCTTGTATGCCGATTACCGAATACAATCCCGTAAAGATATCCGTCACAGCCACACCGACTTTCATCGGCATGCCGCCTTTATTATCCGGCTCACCGGTCACGCTCATCAGGCCACCCATGGCCTGAATCATAAAGTCATAGCCAGCACGATGCGCGTACGGCCCGGTTTGGCCAAAGCCGGTAATGGAGCAATAAATCAAAGCGGGGTTTACCGCTTGCAACGACTCGTAATCCAAGCCGTACTTAGCCAATCCGCCAAGCTTATAGTTTTCGATAAGCACATCAGCATTGGCTACTAAATCACGAATACGTTGCTGACCGTCAGATTGCGTAATATCAATCGCTAGTGACTGCTTGCCACGGTTAGCACTAAAGAAATAGGCCGCGTCAGTCGTATCATTTCCTTCTTTATCCTTAAGATACGGAGGGCCCCAGTGACGCGTATCATCCCCTGCTTCGGGACGTTCGATTTTGATCACCGTCGCCCCCAGGTCTGCCATTACTTGACCTGCCCACGGGCCAGCCAAAATCCGGCTCATATCAATCACCGTGATTCCCGCCAGCGGCTGCATCATCGGTTGTTTTGGTTGATCGGCTTCCTGAGTCATTAGAAAAATGCCTGAATGCCCGTTTGAGCACGACCCAATATCAGCGCATGAACGTCAGCGGTGCCTTCATAGGTATTCACCACTTCCAGATTCAACATATGCCGCATCACGGAATACTCATCAGAAATCCCGTTTCCGCCGTGCATATCCCGCGACATGCGCGCTATTTCTAAAGCCTTGCCGCAGTTATTGCGTTTGAGCAGCGAGATCAACTCTGGAGCCAACTTGCCCTGATCTTTGAGCTGAGATGCACGCAATACGCCTTGCAGGCCAAGACTAATATCGGTTTGCATCTGTGCGAGTTTATATTGAATTAGCTGATTAGCAGCCAAAGGCCGACCGAACTGGCTGCGTTCCATGGTGTAGGAATGCGCTGACATCCAACAATCTTCAGCAGCACCCAGCGCGCCCCAGGCAATACCCAAGCGCGCGCTGTTTAAACAGCCAAACGGGCCTTTCAATCCTTTGACATTGGGCAGTAAGTTCTCCTCTGGTACAAATACATCCTGCATCACGATTTCGCCTGTGATTGAAGCACGCAGCGCTAACTTGCCTTCGATTTTTGGCGCGCTTAACCCTTCCATGCCTTTTTCCAGGATAAAACCTCGAATCACGTCATCGTCAGTTTTCCCCCAGACCACAAACACATCTGCAATGGGGGAGTTGGAAATCCACATCTTGGCACCGTTTAGTTGGTAACCACCATCGACTGATTTAGCACGGGTTTTCATCCCACCGGGGTCAGAACCGTGATCCGGCTCCGTTAAGCCAAAACAGCCGACCCATTCGCCCGTTGCCAATTTTGGTAGATACTTTTCGCGCTGCGCCTCGTTCCCATAGGTGAATATCGGATACATCACCAGACTAGACTGCACACTGAGCATCGAGCGATAACCAGAATCAACGCGTTCAACCTCACGTGCGATCAAACCATAAGAAACGGTGTTAACGCCTGAGCATCCATAGCCTTCGATCATCGGGCCGAGTAAACCTAATTCACCCATTTCATTGAAGATTTTACGATCGGTCGTTTCACTACGATACGCCTCACGCACTCTGGGTTTTAGTTTGTCCTGAGCATAAGCGCGGGCGGTCTCCATGACCATGCCTTCTTCTTCACTTAATTGCTCATTGAGTAAAAACGGATCTTGCCAGTTAAATTTACCCCAGTCAGCGCTCATGCTTGCTCCAGTATTCTATTGATTTCAATATTAAATACTCTACCTGACAGCCAATCATAATTAAAATATATACTTTATATGGTTATAATCTTATATATGGATAAGAGAAAACTAGAAATATTTCATACCGTCGCCACCGTAAACAGTTTTAGTCAGGCGGCTGAGCAGCTGCATATCGCCCAATCTGCCGTTAGCGTCGCCATCAAGAAATTAGAAGATGAGCTAGGGCTACTACTGTTTGACAGGAATGAACGAAAAATACGCCTAACCGTCGAAGGCCAAAGGCTTTTATCGCATGCCAGCATTATCCAACGCCAGTTTGCTGAAGCGAAACAGGATATGGCTGCACTGCATGATCTAAGCGCGGGTCGGGTGGCTTTCAGCACCACTGCTATGATGGGTAGCCACTTTTTCCCCGCAATTATTAACGCATTTAAAAGCAATCATCCCGACATTAGTTTTCATGTGATTAATGAAGGCACCGAAGGCGTGCTCGATTTACTAGAGAGCGGTGAAATCGATATGGGCGTGGTCAATAGTAATAATATTGATGCGTCCCTGCTGTCTATTCCACTGTGCGCCGAACCGATTGTGGTTTGTGTGGCGGAGGATCACCCGCTGGCTAGTTTAAAAACGATTTCTGAAGCGCAGTATTGTCAGCAACGCTTGGTACTGTATCGCCAGAACTATTATCTGAGGCAACTCACTATGTCATTGCACCTAAAGCACCAAATGTCACCGCAAATATCCATGGAAACGGATCTATTAGGCATGATCATTCAGCTAGTACGATCGGGCGAAGGCGTTACCTTAGGGCTACAGATTACCGCTGACTCAGAGCCTGGTATTATTGGCATTCCTTTTGAGCAGCCAAAAGTGTTGTCACTGAGTATGGCATGGCCTAAAAAACGTGATTTATCATTGGCTAATCAGTCATTTATCAGTTTTTTACAAAGTTGCTAAAGAAACCGGACTAATCAGGAAATCCGCGCTAAATCAATCCTGTTCCAGACGTTTTCCCAGACTCAGCACATTATCTTCACCGTAGCCAATAGCAGCGTAAAGCGCCAAGACAGCTGCATTGCTGGTTCGAACCTGTAAGTTAATTTTAGGACAACCTTTTTGCTTAAGCAGCTGCTCTATTTCCTGCGTCATGGCTTGACCCAGACCTTTGCGCTGTTCAGAGGGTTTGACGGCTAAATAGTTTATCCAGCCTCGGTGCCCTTCTTAGCCACCCATTATCGTGGCAACCATACCGTTTTCGTTGACACCGACTAAGAATAGATCGGGGTCGACTTTTAGTTTTCGCTGGATATCTTTAGTGGGATCATTTTGTGGAGCAACCAGACCACATTCTTTCCAGAGTGCAATGACATCCGCTTTGTCGGTCTCAATGTATGCTCGTATTTTCATACTTGTCTATTCCTGATAGTGGCTGATTTGATAATGCCCCAAACCCATTACCATACCCTTACCCTTACCCTTACCCTTACCCTTACCCTTACCAACATACACCGCTTATTGAAAAATCAGGCGATTGCCCTGCAATATTCGGTATTTATTGCGCTTTTAAATAAATAGGAGTGCCAGGAATTAACGCAAGCCCTGACCGCATTAATTGATGCCAAAGCAGATGATGTTCGCTTATACCCGCTGAAGCAAAAGCCACAGTGGTACGCCTAGAGTGATGTACTTTGGCCAGATAGTATAACCATAACGGGCTTAGAACTGCCAAAGCATTATCATTGAGGGTTATTCAGGCATCCGCTTACTGAAAGCAATCAGCCGCAACCCTGCTATACTCAGTTTCATAACTTCAGCATAAAGCTGCTTACAAGGATCTTGCTATGAGTGTGCTTCAGTCCTTTGCTAATACAACACCAGAAGCTTATTTACTTGCTGAAAGAAATCAGAAAACAAACCTTAAAAACGAGTTTGTAAATGGCTACTCTTATGCCATGACTGAAACCAGTCGCAATCATAATCAAGTCGCGATGAACTTTGCCGGTTTGCTCTTCATACAGCTGCGAGGTAGCAAATGCCGGGTTTCCCAATCAGATATGAAGGTCGCCATCAATAAAGGGGAAGAAAGTTATTTCTATTACCCCGACGAGCAGGTCAGCTGCGAAGAGGAAGACAATAAATACTACAACACATCACCCTGCTTAATCGTCGAAGTGCTCTCAGACAGCACGGCACGCATCGATCGAAATGAAAAACTCATTGCGTACCGCCAACTGCCGTCTTTACAAGAGTATGTGCTTTGCTCTCAGGATTTCCCTGCTATAGAAGTATACCGTCGCAGCAACGACTGGCAGGTCGAGCGTTTTACATCGGGCCAGACCGTTGTACTAGAGTCAGTTGCTTATGAATTGGTGCTGGATGAGCTTTATGATTTTTTAGTGGACTCAGATGAGTCGCTTTCCTGATCAGCAACATCGGGAGTATCCTGCTCCACATCCTCAACTTCACCAAAACTAAACACCCCTGTATCAACGCCAGACATATCAGGCACTTCCACCTCAACATCCGTCCCTAACTCTGGAGTCGATTTATTCTTACCCGGCTTCATCTCACGCTGTAAGCTTTTAGTGAGATCTTTAATACTGCCGCCATTCAAACCGACTTCGTTAAGCAGTGACTCAACCATCGGCGCTTGCGCCCGATAACGCAGTGCGCTGTCGACAACCTGATCTGCAAGACTACCACCGCCGTTATTTCCACCACCCGATCCATTTCCGCCACCAGAGCCGTTATTGCCACCCGCTGCACCACCACGGCCAATCACATTGGAAAAACCATCAACCTGCATAATCTTAATGCCTTCGAT
>ENA-ORXR01002828-ORXR01002828.1-marine-metagenome-genome-assembly--contig:-NODE-2828-length-16134-cov-3.298063_pt1 | contig 16134 bp, 16 predicted proteins | sample MGYA00237866_ERZ511479 | MGnify/ENA metagenome assembly ERZ511479 | reverse complement strand
CATGAAATGACAAGATATTTTCTGTGTATAATTCTGTGTATAATTATCGTTGAAAGCTTGGAAAAGTACTGATTTCAATTTCTCTTCAACAGTTATCCACAGTTTTTTCAATGGTTTAATAACAACTTTTCCAACTCTTTAACCTGTTTTGAGATCATTATATCGAGTTTGACGACCTGTTTAATTTGGTTATGGCCATGAATAATTGTTGTATGATGCCTATTGCCAAGGTCTTGTCCAATAGCACTTGTGCTTAAATGAGTGTGTTCTCGAGCAATATACATGATAATTTGTCGAGCTCGAGCCAAGGGTTCTTTACGAGTTTTTCCCTTTAAATCAGATATTTTCATGTTGTAATAACGAGCAACTGTAGTGATAATTTCATCAATTTGAACAATTTGTTTCTTTTCAATGATGTAATTTTTAAGTACTTTTTTAACTAATTCAACTGTAATTGGAACATTATAAATGGCGGCATGACCTGCAATTTTTGTTAAAGATCCTTCAAGTTCGCGGATGTTCGCTTTAACTAAATTTCCAATTAAATAAGCAACATCATCACTCAAAGTAATATTGTCATTGTCCGCTTTTGACTTAATAATAGCAACTCTTGTTTCAAGTTCAGGTGCTTCTATATCTGCAACCATACCCCATTCAAATCGACTAATGAGACGATCACTAACATCTGCAATTTCTTTTGGTTGTCTATCTGAAGTAATGACAATTTGTTTTCCCATATCAAATAAATTATTGAATATATGAAAAAACTCATCTTGAGTACTTGTTGCTTTAGATAAAAATTGAATATCATCAACTAAAAGAATATCTGTTCCTGCCAGAATATTTTTATGAAGATCATGTCTTGAATCATGTCTAATAGCTTGAATAACAGCCTCAATGAAACGTTGGGTACTTATGTAGCATATTTTTTTTCCAGGATTTTCTAAACCTAAGCGATATCCAATTGCTTTAAGAAGGTGAGTCTTTCCTAAACCGGTTTTACCAGCAATAAACAAAGGATTGTATACACAAAGTTTTTCAGTAATAGCTAATGATGAAGCATGTGCAAATTGATTGCTTTTCCCTACAATAAATGTTTCAAAAGAATATTTAGAACTTAATGTTTCACCAAAAGTTGTTTTGACAACGTTTAATTTAGGAGCAGTTAATTCATTTTTTACGTTATTGAGAAAGGTATCATTGTTTGAATCAGTTGTTTTTTTATTAAAATTCGGTGTGAGCTCAAACATATTGTAATGGATCCCCAATAATCTAGTTTTTGATACTTAGAAAATCGATATAATCTTTCTATAAGATTATTCTTTTGAGTCCATAGGTCATTTTATTTTTTTAACTTTTACATGCTTTGCAATGTGTTAGTTACTCCTTCATTAACTTTAAACGCTTTAAATATTAATATCCCTACAAAGTTATAAAATTTTTAAACATTATATATTTTTTATTGTCTAAAACTTTAAAATTTTATTTTTCTAAATTTAATATTTATAATTCAATTGAATTTTTAAAAATGGCTTCTATTTAGATTTTTAAAAAGAGTTTATAGGCTTTGAAATGTTCTCACAAAATTCTCCATTGTAATTTAAGTCTTTCGTATAATTTGTTAAAAAGGGATAAGATCCTTTTATTATCGTATTTAACTAAGACAACTATTCTTAAGTGCTTGAAAATATGGTTTTTTTGTAATTCATTAACTAAGACACTTATCATTTTATTCTTGAAAAGGTTAGATTTCTTTGGCATAAAGACCTTTGTCATGAAAAGAACTTATCAACCAAAACGTCGTAAAAGAGCAAGAACGCATGGATTTAGAGCAAGAATGGCTACTCCAGGCGGTAAAAAGATACTCAGTGCTAGACGTCGTAAAGGTCGAAAAAAATTAACAGTTTCAATAGCGAGTAAACTAAGAAGAGCTGCTTAGATTTATTTAATTATTCGAATTTTTGAACACACCGTTACCACCGAAGAAAGATACATCTAAGAAACAAAAAGCATGGCAAGCATGGTTTATTCCTAACGGAAAACCTGTGTATAGAGGATCACTTAAGTTAGGAGAATTTAAGCTTTTAAGTGATTATGACAAATATAAAAATAAGACTCTTATTGTGAGTGTTGCTAAACGTTATGGAAAAGCCACAGTAAGAAATAAGTTTAGAAGGATTGTGAAACACAGTTTTATTGAATTAAATAAAGAACTGAATTTTAACAAAAAAATATGGATACGATATATCGGCAAAGAAGCGTTAAACCACGAGACACTTCGTTATTTAGAGATCAAAAAAGACATCAAAAAAGCATTAAAAGTATTATCGTCTCAATAGTATTTCAATCATATCAATATGTTATAAAGCCTATATTAAGAGCTTTTTCTGGTTTTTATAGTGAATCTATTTGCCCTTATACCCCTAGTTGCTCTTGCTATGCGAAACAGTCTTTTATACAACATAATATCTTAAATGCTTGTTTTTTAACTTTAAAAAGGTTGTTGAAGTGTCATCCATGGACATCTATTAATAACTGTTATGATCCTGTTCCAGAAAGTCATTCCACAAAGAAAGAACTTATTTCATGAAAAAAAATAGTAACTATATCATAATTGGGGTCATTGTCCTTTTTGTAGCCGCTTGGCAATTTATGGTTGTTCAACCATATATGGATGAACAAAGAATTGCTCGTGAAGCTCAAAATCCAGTTGATAATAAAGTAATTGAGACTCAAGCTGATGCTGAAACTAGTGAAAGCTATCAAACTCAAGAGACTTTGAAAAACACATCGATTTCTTCAAAACAACGAAACTTCAAAGAAGCGGTTGCTTTATTTGATGTTTATGTTGAACCTAAAAGAAAGCTTTCTTTTAATTCTGATGGCTCTTTTTACAATTACGAGTTTGAAGATTTTAAAACTAGAGACAATAAATCCAATGTTCAAATTCTATCACAAAAATTTCATTTAAAATCTAACCACCCTCAAGTAGAGAATTGTTTAAAATCATTATCTTTAGTTGGTGCAACTCAACAGTTTCCATTAAAATTTAATTCAAATAATGGCACTGTACAATGTGAACTAATTTACTCTCAAGATAACAATAACTTAATTAATATTTCTTTCTTTGTTAAAGCGTCTTCAGTTTTTTCTGCCGAACATTATATTCGTTTTCAAAGTAGTGATTCCATTGATCCTGATGCTTTTGTAGAAGATCAAAAAGGTTTAGATGTAAAAATTGATGGAGAAAAAGAAGATTATACAGAAGAAGATATCTTTAAAGAAGAAAGATTAGCTGGAAAGCTTGATTGGTTAATGTGGGGAGATAAATATTTTGGATTAATATTAACTCCACAAGGAAAATTTAATCCGCATGCTGTTAAGGGCCCGCTGAAAAGAAATTTATCAGAAGTTAATTTAAAAACAGATAAGGCTTATTTTGGTTTTGAATACCCACTTGAAATATTTAATGCTTCATTAAAGGAAACAGATGATATTCAAATAAAAATGTTTTTAGGTGTCATGAAGTCAGACCTGCTCGCATCAGTTATACCTGTAGCAGAAGATAGTAAGCGTTTAGGTTTTTATTCTTATTTTCGTGGTCTTGTAAATATTGTTATTACTATTTTAAATTTTATCTTTAGTTACATTAATAACTATGGCTTCGCCATTATTTTACTGACTATCGTTGTTAAATTGTTGTTATGGCCACTACATAAAAAGTCTATTGTTTCTGGTGTAAAAATGAAGTCAGTACAACCTCAAATAGACACGATAAGAAAGAAGTATGGAAACAATAAGGAACATGCTCTGCAAATGAATAAAGAGATTATGGCTCTTTATAAAACAAATAGTGTAAATCCCTTCGGAACCTGTCTTCCTTTGTTATTACAATTTCCAATTTTTATTGCTTTGTATGGAGCTTTAAGAAATTCAATTGATCTTTATCAAGCTCCTTTTATGGGGTGGATAACAGATCTTTCTTCACCAGATCCATTTTATATTTTACCCGTATTATGGACTGTAAGTATGTTTGCAACGATGTGGTTCAATCCTCAAATGTCGCAAAAACAACCAGGAATGCCTGATATGAGAATTTTCATGTTGGGAATGAATGTTGTTATAGGGTTTTTATCAAAAGATTGGCCTGCAGGGGTTATGTTATATCTTGTTGTGAGTGCGATGATTGGTGTCCTCCAACAATTTATGATTCAAAGAGTGAAAACCTCACTGCAGCCTGTGAAAGAAGGAGTTTAAGAAAATGGGATTTGTAAAAAAGGCATTAAATATTTTAGGAATAAACAGTGAAATTGATGAGCAAGGTGTAGACGATAAGGTCTCAACTAGCTCAAAAAAAACCACAAAAACAACTAGAACTACAGATAGAACATCAAGAAAAAGTTCAAGTCCGTTAACGGTTGATAGTGTAGATAACTTTTTAAGTAAAATTTCTGATTTAACTGGATATGATATTTATTTTGAACACAAGCCTGAAGCTGATGTTACTACTTATGAAATTAAAGGTGAAGAAGTTGAAGACTTCTTAGGACAAGACGCGGAATTATTAGAAGCTCTTGGACATCTTACTATGAGAGTTAAACGTAAAATTTACGACAATCAAAAAACTGATGAAGAAGCAGATAATGGTGAGCGCGTCGATTTAAGGGTTTTGTTTGATAGTGAAGGCTTTCGTGAAAAAAGAGCTAATGAATTAAGAGATCTTGCACGAAAAACTAAAGAAAAAGTTTTAAGTAACGAAGGAAGATCATCTTATATTCCAGCTCACGGTCCGTCTGAAAGAAAAGTTATTCATACAGCTATTGCTGAATTTGAAGAAGTTTTATCTGAAAGTATTGGTAATGGTTATTTTAAAAGAATTCGTATTAAATTAGTTCCTGAATTAAGAGCTAAATACCCAAATAGTCGAAATAATAGTAATAATAATAATTACAAAAACGATAGAAATTCTGGCGACAGAAATAATAATAAAAGAAGAAATAATAACAATAGAAGCAATGGAAATAGAAATTTTAAATCTAAAAATGATAACTTCGGCAACCGTGCTCCTAGGAACCATGATTTAGAGGCTAATGGGAATGCTGTAATGGCTACTGAAAAAATTCCTGAAAATCTAGGAAACCAAGTACTGGCTTCTGAAAGTAACTCTATCGATGAAAACATCGGTAACCAAAGTTAAGGTATTAATTTCATACTGTCTTAAAGATGTCCGAAATAACTCAAGATTATTACAATAGATTAGGCCGCCCTATCGTTGCGCTAGCAACGGCTCCAGGGGGGCCTGTTTCTATTTTACGTATTTCTGGAAATAATCTTCAAGAGTTAAAAGTTTTATTTGATGGTTTTCCAAAGAATAAAAACGAATTTATTTATACCACTATAAAAGACAATGAAAAAATTATCGATAAAGGATTATTATTAAATTTCATTAATCCACATTCTTTTACAGGAGAAGATGTTTTAGAATTCCAAGGTCATGGAATCTCTTCCATAACTGATAGTATTATTAATTTATTAAAATCTAAATTTAACGTTTTAGAGGCACTTCCAGGGGAATTTAGTTTTCGTGCTTATATGAATGGAAAAGCCTCTCTTGAAGAAGTCTCAAAACTTAACCAATTATTAAACACAGATGTTCTTGAAAACAGCTCTAAAATTTTACATGTTAGTAAAAGTAATAGTCAGATTTTAAATAGTAAATTTGAAGTTTTAAATAAAAGCATTCAACAAGCACGAGCGCGAGTTGAAGCTGCTATTGATTTTTCTGAATATGAAAATGATCAAAAAGAAGAGATTGAGGGCTCTTTGTTTTTTGTAAAGGAAGCTTTAAATAAAGCCAATCTCTTTCTTAATATTTATGATAATGTTTTTACTAATTCTTTGGTTCCTCGTGTTGTTCTTAAAGGTCAGCCAAATGTTGGTAAAAGTACTTTGTTTAATATTCTTTGTTCACAAGATAGAGTTATTGTTAATTCAAAACCTGGAACAACTACTGATTTTATTGAAATTTCTTTAAAAACTTTAAATGGGTTTTCTTTTAAACTGATTGATACTGCGGGAATTCGAGAAAATAATGTTGACTCTGAAATTGAGAAAATAGGAATCCAAAAAACACAAAAAATTTTAGAATCGGCTGATATTGTTCTTCATATTGATAAAGCTGATAACTATATTAATGATAATAACCCTTTTTCAATCTTTTCTCATAAAGATCAATTTGATATTAATGCTCAAAATGCATTTGATTTTAAAGCTGAAGCTAATGATTTGCGATTACATGTTTTTAAAGTTATCGAGGATAAAATAAAAGATAATTTAAAAAATATTGAATTTAATCCAGCTGATTTATGCAGTAAAAGACAATATGTTTTATTGAAGGATATTTGTAAAAATCTTTCTTCTCTTCAAGCATCTATAACTACTCAATTACCCCTTGAAATAGTTGGAAATTCTTTGCGTGAAATTGATGAAAAAACTCAAAAATTATATGGAAAAAACCTTGGAGAAGATTATTTGCAAGAAGTCTTTTCAATGTTTTGTGTAGGTAAATAATGCAAAAATTTGATGCTATTATTGTTGGTGCTGGGCATGCTGGTATAGAGGCCGCGCGTGCCTTAGCTATGAGTAAATTTAAAATAGCTGTTGTTACTTTAGATCTTAAAAAAGTTGGAGCACTAAGTTGTAACCCTGCGATTGGTGGAGTTGCGAAAAGTCACTTGGTTCATGAAATTGATGCCTTAGGGGGCTTAATGGGACATTGTGCTGATAAGGTCTCTATCCAGTCTAGACGTTTAAATATGCGCAAAGGTCCAGCTGTTCGTGCTACTCGAGTACAATGTGATAAAGATCTTTATAGTATTGAGGTTTCTAAACTACTTCAACAACATACTAATATCACCTTTATCCAAGATGAATGTTCTTCTTTTCAAACTAAAAATAATAAACTGACTAAAATTATTTTTAAGTCTGGTTTAGAATTAGAAACTAGAGCACTTTTAATTACAGCAGGTACCTTTATGAGGGGCCTTATGTTTATAGGTAAAGAGCAATCTGTTGGAGGTCGCTTTGGTGATAAGGCTGCAGATTCTTTGTCTGAAAGTATAATTGATAGTGGTCATTCTTTAACTCGCTTAAAGACAGGTACCCCTGCTCGTCTTGATACTAATACTATTAATTATGAAATACTCAATGAACAATGGGGAGATGAGAAAAGAAAACATTTTTCGTGGCGTGCTTTTGAGAATAATCTAAAACAGATTTGTTGCCATATTACTTACACTAATGAACGCACTCATGATTATATTAAAAAACATATTAAAGAGTCTGCTTTGTATGGGGGCGATATAGTAGGTGTTGGTCCAAGATATTGTCCTTCTGTTGAAGATAAGGTTCTTAAATTCCCTGATAAATCTAGACATCAAATTTTTCTGGAACCTGAAGGGTTAAATACTGATTTTGTTTATCCTAATGGAATGAGCACTTCTCTACCTGTCGAACATCAAATTAATTTTTTACGAACTATTGAAGGTCTTGAAAAAGTTGAATTAAAACGACCTGGTTATGCAGTTGAATATGACACTATTGATCCTACAACTTTAGAATATTCTTTGATGAGTCAATCAACCGAAGGCTTGTTTTTTGCGGGACAAGTTAATCGAAGCTCAGGATATGAAGAGGCAGCTGCTCAAGGTTTGTGGGCAGGGCTTCAATGTTTACAATTTCTTTCCAATAAGGCCATGATTTATCCCGATTTAACCCGTGGTTATATTGACACTTTGATTTATGACTTAACTACTAAGGGTTCAGATGAGCCTTACCGGCTTTTTACTTCTAGATCTGAATATAGGCTCCATTTGAGGTCGGATAATGCTTTTGAACGTTATTTTGACTTAGGCAAATCACTTGATTTGATTGATTCTGATCAAATTAACTATTTTGAACAACAAGTTGAAGAGTATAAAACCGTCAAAAATAATGCATCGCAACACAAAATCAGATTAAGCCAAGATAAGGTTATTACTCTTCTTGATTTCTTAAAACGTCCTGAGGTTACTTGGCAAAGTGCTATGGACCAATTTGATAGTTCTATTTACAGTCAAAGCGTTTTGGAGAAGTTAGAGGTAGATGTTAAGTATGCTGGCTATTTAAAGCGTCAAGAAGTTGACATAAGGCAGCTTCGTAAAAATGATTCTTTATCTATTGCTTCTGGTGTCGACAAAATACAAGGCCTTTCTATAGAGGTAAAAGAAAAGTTAATTAAGTATCAGCCTAAAACAATAGCAGAATTAAAGTTAATTAGTGGCATTACTCCTGCTGCAATTATTCAAATAATAAGGTTTAGTAAAAAAAATCATGTTTCACGTGAAACAATATCTTAATCTCTTAAATTCATGGAATAAAACCCATAGAATAATTGGATCAAATGCTGATGACCTTTTTAATGATTGTGTCTTGGCTTTAAAGAATTCTCAGCTTCCGCAGTGTGAAAACATAATTGATCTTGGTGCGGGTAGTGGTATTGTTGGTTTTTCTTTTTTATCACTATACCCTAATGCTCATGTTACTTTTGTTGAACCATTACATAAAAAAGTATCTTTTTTAAACTTTGTAAAAAGTGAATTAAAATTATCAAATATAAAAATAATTGCTGGTAAGATCGAAGATGTTTCACGTGAAACAAACTTATGGAATGATAATGAGCCAGTAGTTTTAACGCGTGCCTTTAGTGGAAACAAGAGTTTAGAGCAAACTATGCTTAATTTAGGTTATAAATGGGTGTTTAATTACATTGTAAAGCCTCAGAAGGTTTACAAAAGAGTAATTTTAAAATAAAAATAGATTAATGGCAAAAATCATATCAATAGTAAATCAAAAAGGTGGAGTTGGTAAAACAACCACGGTTATAAATGTTGGAGCCTCATTGGCAGAAATGGGTTTTAGAGTTCTTCTGGTGGATTTAGATCCACAAGGAAATTTAAGCTCAGGTTTAGGTGTAGATACAGAGGCACTTGAAAAAACAGTATATAATTCATTAATTGGACAAGCCCCTTTAAAGAGAAATATTGAGAAAACTGAGTTCGATAACTTGTTTGTTTCACCTTCAAATAATGATTTAGCTGGAGCTGAAATAGAATTAGTTGATGTTGAAGGTCGTGAATATATGCTTCGTGAATCAATTACTGAAGACCTTAGAGATGCTTTTGATTATGTTTTAATAGATTGCCCTCCTTCTTTAGGTTTACTGACTATAAATGCATTAACGTGTTCTGATAGTTTTTTAGTGCCTATGCAATCGGAGTTTTTTGCCCTTCAAGGTTTAACAAATATTTTAAGAACAACAAAGTTGGTTAAGCAGGGTTTGAATCCAGAATTAGAAGAAGAAGGTATTATAATCACCATGTTTGATTCAAGATCAAATTTTGCCAAGCAAGTATATCAGGATATTAGAGTATTTGCAGGTAAGAGATTGTTTTCTACTGTAATTCCAAGAAGAATAAGGTTAGCTGAAAGTACTTCTCATGGTATACCAGGGATAAATTATGACGCATCATGTTTTGGAGCTCGATCATATATGAAGTTAGCTAAGGAGTTGGTTTTAAGGAATCAAGGGAGTTTTGAGAATGCAAAAGAAAGTTCTATTATTCCACCGGATCCAATAGATCGCTTTGGAATAAAGAAAACGAAAGAACAAAATACTAAAGCTGAGGTGAGATCATGAGTATGAATAATAAGAAAAAACCAGTTCAAAAAAAGGCATTGGGTAGAGGGTTAGCGGCATTGTTGGGTGGACAAGAAGAGGCGCCTATAAGAGCTCCTAAAAATAATGGACGTGAAAATGAACAAGTGAAACAAACTCTGAGTCCAAGTTCTTATATAGTGAAGCCTAAATTAGTAGATGGTGAAGAATTTAAATTATTAAATATTTCGCATATTCAAGCGAACCCAGGTCAGCCAAGAAAGATATTTAACGAAGAATCAATTAAAGAATTAGCTTTATCTATCAAGGAGCAAGGTTTAATTCAGCCTATTACAGTTAAAAAAGAAGCAGAAAACAAATACATAATTATTGCGGGTGAAAGACGATTTAGAGCAATGAAATTATTGGGTTTAAAACAGGTAAAATCAATAATTCGAAATAAAACGAAAACAAAAATACAAAATGATTTAGCAAGTATTATTGAAAATTTACAAAGAGATGAATTAAACCCAGTTGAGTTAGCTGAAGCATATGATCAACTTCTTAAAACTAAGCAATTTACTCAAGAAAGCTTAGCTAAACAAGTGGGTATATCTCGTGTGAAACTTGCTAATACAGTCCGTTTGAATAATTTGCCTAAAATGGTTAAGGAACAATTGAGTGTTGGACGAATTAAAGAAGGCCAAGCTAGGGCGCTGTTACCATTAGTAGATAAACCAAAGCAATTGGAAGAAATATATAACAAAATTATACAGTTAAATTTAAATACTAGGAATATTGAGAGAGAAGTAGCAATAAAATTAGGAAGAATAAAGCCTAATGAAAATAATGCAATAAATCAAGTAAGTGTTCAAACTAATCAAGATAACGAAAGTACTGTTGTTAAAAGAAAGAGCCAGGAGTTTGTGGCTATTGAAGAAGAAATGAGAAGACGTTTTGGAACAAAGGTGAATATTTCAGGTAATTTGAATAAGGGAGTATTTGAGATATTTTTTAGTGGTGACGATTCATTTAGACGAATTATTCATAAATTAAGAGGAGTTGATTCTTGAGCTTTATAAATAATAGAGATGCTTTAAAAGGGGTTTTGGGAAAAGGCACTCGTTTTGAAGGAAAGTTGCTGTTTGAGGGTCATTTACGAGTTGAAGGGCAGTTTTTAGGCGAAATTTTTACAAGAGATCAAATTACATTAACTGAAACTGCTCAGGTAAAAGCCGATATAAAGGCGAATATTGTTAATATTTTTGGAGTCTTTCAGGGAAATATTGAGGCAGATGAGAAGATTGTGGTGGGCTCAGAGGCTATTGTTAAAGGAAAAATAACAGCTCCTAATATTGAAATTGAAAAAGGCGGGGTCGTAGATGGCCAAACACAGGTGAGAGTATAATTTCTTAAAATATCTTAAAGATTATATTGACCCAGGTCGCTAAAAATGATCTTTTAGGGGCAAATCTTATGGATATAATTATTAATTTATTCAGTAAATTAGGAGTAAATTCAACCATAATTCCTATGGCTATTATTTTTTCCTTAACCTATATAATTTGTCACTTCATTGCGTTTAAAAAACTTAGTCTAATTACAGTATTAAGAGACAAAAGAACTGTGGGTCGACAGAAACAAATTGAAAAAAAGAACCAACTTAAAAAAGAACTACAGGAGAAGTTGGAACTTGAGTTAATAGATACAAAAAAACAAGGCCAAGAAAAATATTTATCCATTAAAAATGAAGCTCTAAATTCTCAAAAGAAAACTTTAGCAGAAGCAAAAGAGCAAGCTATCAAAAAAGTCTCTGACAGTAGAGATCAAGCTAAGAAAATGGTTGGACAAGAAATAGAAAAAGCACAAGTTATGATTGATCCTTTAAGCCAATTGATGATTCAAAAGTTGTCCGAAAAATCCACAACAAAAAATGATGCTTCACTTAAAAACAATGTAAGGACAGGAGTTTAATTATGGCTGCAGGTGGAAGTGGCGCTAGTCATGGAATTGGTGTTAATGAAATATTTGCATGGATCAATGTTTTAGTTGTTTTAGTTGTTATATATTTTGCTACAAGAAAAACCGCGGTTTCAGGAACAAAACAAGCGGCAATAGATTTTGAAAAAGAAACAACTGATTCAAGGGAAAAATTACAAGCTATTAATAAAGATGTAGCGCACACCCAAAAAGAATTAGAAAATTTAGATTCTAAGAAAAAAGAGTTAATTAATAATTTTGAAAAAGAAGCACAAAATTTAAAAAATAAAATTTCAAAAGACGCTGAACAGTCAGCTTTAAGAATCAAACAAGAAGCTGAAGCACAATCTTCAAACGAGCAAAGTTCAGCACAAAAAGAAATAAAATCATACTTAGTTAATAAAAGTTATGAAAAAGTTATTAATAATTTTCGAGACGATAATAAAAAGTTAACACTTCACAAGAAGCTTATTTCGGATTTTATTAATGAGGGGGTAGGTAAAGCGTGATTAATCGAGCAGTAGTAAAAAGATATTCAAAAGCCCTGTGGTTGTTGGCAGAAAACAATGTCGAAAAGGCGACTCAATGGGAAGAGCAATTAAAAACAATAGTGAGTTGTGTGAAAAACCATAATGACCTTAGTCAACTAGTTGAAAGCCCTATATTTTCTGGTGAACAAAAATGGGTGGTTTTTAATGAATTGTTAAAAAAACTACAAATCGAAGAAACATTAGTGCGCTTTATGAATAAGGTAACTTTTGCGGGAAGATTAAATTGCTTAGCTGAAATATATAATGATTTTTCAAATTTTCTTTTAACAGCTAATGGCGGAATTAAAGTATTAGTTGAGTCGGCACTTCCTATAAGTGATGAAGAGTTAGCTGGAGTACAAAAAGTAGTTGAGAATAGAACTCAGAAGAAAGTATCACTTGAAACAAGTATTAACAAAGAGTTAATTGCAGGGTTAAGAATACATTTTCAAGGTAAAACTTGGGATAACACATTAAAAAGTAATCTATATTCATTGAAACAAACTATGAATTTAGCGGAATTGAGATAAAGGTTAAGGATTAAAAGAGATGCAACAATTAAAAGCAGAAGAAAATAGCTCACTTATAAAAAAACAAATTAGTGATTTCGATAAAAGCACTGAAGTCGCGGAAACAGGTACTGTTATTTCAATTGGTGATGGTGTCGCACAGATTCACGGTTTAGAAAAATGTATGGCCGGGGAAATGATCGAATTACCTGGTGGATTATATGGATTAGCTCTCAACCTTGAAGAAGATAATGTGGGTGTTGCTGTATTTGGTGATGATTCAGGTGTTAAAGAAGGTGATACTGTTAAAAGAACTGGAAAAATTTTACAGATACCAGTTGGACCAGAATTAGCGGGTAGAGTTGTTAATGCTCTTGGACTTCCAATTGATGGCCTTGGTGATATTAAAGCAAAAGAACATAGTGTTGTTGAAACAAAAGCACCAGGTATTATTGCTCGAAGCCCTGTTAATCAACCATTACAAACGGGATTAAAAATTATTGATTCTTTAATTCCAATTGGTCGTGGACAAAGAGAGTTAATTATTGGTGATAGACAAACAGGTAAAACGGCTGTTGCGATTGACGCTATTATTAACCAAAAAGGTAAAGATGTTCATTGTATTTATGTAGCAACAGGACAAAAGCAATCTACTGTTGCTCAAGTTGTTGAAAAGTTAAAAGCACATGGTGCGATGGAATATACAACTGTTGTTTTGGCTGGAGCTAGTGAAAAAGCCCCTTTACAATATTTATCTCCATACACAGGGGTCACTATTGGTGAATGGTATAGAGACAATGGCAAACATGCTTTGATTGTTTATGATGATTTAACAAAACAAGCTCAGGCTTATAGACAATTATCATTACTATTAAGAAGACCTCCTGGTCGTGAAGCTTATCCTGGGGATGTTTTTTATTTACATTCTAGATTATTAGAAAGAGCGGCTAAAGTGAATGATGATTTGGGTGGAGGTTCATTAACCGCATTACCTATCATTGAAACACAAGAGGGTGATGTTTCGGCATATATTCCTACTAACGTTATTTCAATTACTGATGGTCAGATTTTCTTAGAAACGGATTTGTTTCATTCTGGATTTAGACCAGCTGTAAACGCAGGTTTATCAGTAAGTCGTGTTGGTGGTTCTGCTCAAGTAAAGGCGATGAAAAAAGTAGCAGGTCCTTTACGATTAGAATTAGCACAGTTTGCTGAATTAGCTTCGTTTGCTCAGTTTGGTTCTGATTTAGATGAATCAACTCAAAAGCAGTTGAATCGTGGTCAAAGATTGCGTGAAATTTTAAAACAAGGTCAATACCAACCAATGCAGGTTGAAGATCAAATTTTAATTATTTATGCAGTAACAAATGGTTACTTGGATGATGTTGAGCTTGAAAAAGTAAATGAATTTGAAACTGGATTAAATAACTTTGTTCAATCAAATCATTCAGCTTTAATTAAAGAACTTAAAGAAGATTTTAAATTGTCAGATTCAGTTAAAAAAGGGCTTAACAGCGCAGTTTCTGAATTTAAAAAACAATTTTCTTAAAGGCTAAGAGGTAATTTAATCAGTGGCTTCTTTAAAAGATTTAAGACGAAGAATTAAAAGTGTTAAAAACACGAAACAAATTACAAAGGCCATGCAAATGGTTGCGGCTAGTAAGTTAAATAAAGCGCAACAAGCTATTACAAATTTTAGACCTTATTCTGAGAAATTAGAAGAATTTGTTCTTGAAGCAGCAGCTGAAAACAGAGCTCAAGAGCTTTTAAAAGAAGATTTTGAAGACAAAAAAGAATACGCAAAAGAAGAAGTTATTGTTGAAGAAGAAAATATAGAAAGTGAAGTTGAAGAAACGACTCAAAATATTTCTCTTAGTAATTTAACTAAAGAAAATTCCTCTAAAAAAGAAGCGGTTTTAGTTATTTCTTCTGACAGAGGATTATGTGGATCATATAACTCTAACGTCTCAAAAGAATCTTTTAATTATGTTCAAAACTTAGAAGAACAAAAAGCGGATTATGAAGTTTACTTTGTTGGTAAAAAAGCTATGCAATATTATCAAGTTCGTGGAATTAACGGTCAAATTATTGAAGATTTTTGGAAAAACTCATTAACTTTTGAATTAAGTTCAAGTGTTGCTAGTAAATTTTCAGAATTATATATGGATTCTAAGATTGGAAAATTAACAGTTATATTTACAGAATTTAAATCTGCAATTACTCAAAAAGTTTTAATGAAAAGTATTTTACCTATTAAAATTGAAGAATCTAAAGTGGAAGACAAAGCTCGTGAATTAGCGGATTCTAAAAAAGAAGATTTAAATAAAGTAGAGAGTAAAAAAGAAATTGATTTTCTTTTTGCTCCATCTAAAAAGAAATTATTAAAAACATTAATTCCTAAACATTATGAATCTATGTTTTATAGATTTTTTGCAGATAGTTTTGCCAGTGAAATGGGTTCGAAGATGTCTTCAATGGACAGTGCAACTCGTAATGCTGGTGAGATGATACAAAAGTTAACACTTATACGGAATAGAACAAGACAGGCTGCTATTACTACTGAATTGATGGAAATCATTGGTGGCGCAGAAGCTTTAAAAGGAAAATAGAGGAAAGTTAATAAAATGGCTACAGCTAACGAAAATATTAAATTTGAAAATGGAAAAATCAAACAGGTTTTAGGCCCAGTTGTTGATGTAGAGTTTACTGATAGAGGTCTTCCTGCAATTAACACTGCTTTAAAAGTAAAAAACCAAGCTTTATCTGATGATGGAAAATGGAATCTTGTCTTAGAAGTCGCTAAACACCTTGGTGAAAATGCTGTTCGTTGTGTCGCAATGGATTCAACAGATGGAATTGTTAGAGGTCAGGAAGTGTTGAATACAGGTTTCCCTATTCAAACACCGGTTGGCGCTGCAACTTTAGGTCGTATTATGAATGTTGTTGGTGAGCCAATTGATGAAAAAGGTGAAATTAAATCTGAGAAAAAATTATCAATTCATAGAGAGCCTCCATCATTTCAAGATCAAAGTGTTTCTACTGAAGCATTATGGACAGGGATTAAAGTTGTCGACCTTTTAGCTCCTTATGCTAAAGGTGGTAAAATTGGATTATTTGGTGGTGCTGGTGTGGGTAAAACAGTTCTTATTCAGGAACTTATTCGAAACATTGCAACAGAACATGGTGGGTATTCGGTATTTGCTGGTGTTGGTGAAAGAACACGTGAAGGAAATGATTTATATCACGAAATGTCAGAATCAGGCGTTATTGCAAAAACATCTCTTGTTTTTGGTCAGATGAACGAACCTCCAGGAGCGCGTTTAAGAGTAGCTTTGACGGGTTTATCAGTTGCTGAATATTTTAGAGATGAAGAAAACCAAGATGTTTTATTTTTCGTCGATAATATTTTTAGATTTACACA
>ENA-ORXR01002827-ORXR01002827.1-marine-metagenome-genome-assembly--contig:-NODE-2827-length-16135-cov-19.058040_pt1 | contig 16135 bp, 17 predicted proteins | sample MGYA00237866_ERZ511479 | MGnify/ENA metagenome assembly ERZ511479 | reverse complement strand
GGGCCGCCGATTTTAGAGGCGATTGCAATATCTTTGGCGAGCTTTGAAAACAGCTTTGACCGTAATTTGTCCTGACGCCCCTTACGGTGCTGAATATTGGCCCATTTGGAATGTCCTGCCATGGGAGACCTCTTTTCTCGAAATTCTAATAATTGAAAGGCCTTTAGCGAGGGCAGCGTGTCGGGGCAAGGCGGGGTATGTCTCCCGCGCCTATTGGATAGGCGTCAGATCCGTAATGCGCATATCTAGCGCTTGACCAAAGCGAGAGCCCATGGCTTTGCCTTCAACATTCATCTTCATCGTCCCAATGCGGTAATGCCCATTCGGGGCTAGCTCACAGGTCTGATCGACTGTCATGACTTTCAGCTTTGCGACGACCATCATGGTCAGGGGGCGTGTCATGTGAACGGAAAATCCTTTCAACTCGCCTGAGGGTTTGGAGAAGGTCATCTCGCCCTCAATGCGTTTCATCAATTTCTTCATCATTTTACGGTCGCTCTTATCCGCATTGCCATCGGACTCCATCACTATCAATTCGGCGAGCATGCCGGGTTTAGGCACGAGGACGGCTTGGGTCTCGTCTTCTGAAATGACAGTGAACTGTTCCGGGTCGAAATCAGATTGCGTCTCCGCATCGCTGGGCCCGCACCAAAAGCCCTCGGCTTGTTTGGTCATGGTGTTTTCGGGATCTTCGATCTCTTTAAGAAACTCTTGCAAGGCTTCGCTGTCTTCATCGCTTGCAGAGAGGATCTGCGCACGGGAGCCCGCGGGCTGCGTTGGGTCCACGCGCAAGACGGCTTGGCCCTCGGACAGGTCCTTGCCTTCGCGTGTTTTTACATCGAGCCTAAGTGTGTATGTATAGTCAATGGTGCTCGGCGCGAGGCGTTCGGGCGTTTCTGCTTGGCGGGCGAGTATCGACATGATGTCCTCGGCCTGAGCGGATGCCGGCATAAGCGGCAGACAGATTGCGAGCGCGGAGAGGGCAAGATGTTTCATAGGGTTCTGTTTAAATCCCGTGCGCCGCGAAGCAAATGACAGCTTGGTAAGTGCGGGTTACTTAACTCACCGCAGGAATCGTCGTCGCGAGTTGCCCGCCTATCCGAATTGCCTCAACGCGAGTGGCCAGGCCTTTCGCATTTGTCTCGACATAGACCCCGCAGAGTGTGCCGGGGCCGCTGGCGGGCGTAAAGCGGCCGCCGCGCATCTTTGTCGTGAAACGGCGGATGGGTTCTTCCACGTCCATGCCGATGACGGAATTATAATCGCCGCACATGCCGGCATCTGTTTGATAGGCTGTGCCATTGGGTAAAATGCGCGCGTCGCCCGTCGGAACATGCTGGTGCGTTCCCACGACGAGGCTCGCGCGGCCATCGCAGAAATACCCCATGGCGTTTTTCTCTGATGTGGCTTCAGCATGAACATCAACCAGAACGGCGTCGGCGACAGCGCCCAATGGCGCAGCCTCCAACTCGCGCTCGACCGCGTGAAAGGCATTGTCCAGCGGGTCCATGAAAACACTACCCAAAACATTCACGACAAGGAGTTGATAGCCGCCCACCTCAAACAATCCGGCCCCGCGTCCGGGCGTCGTGCCTTGCGGGTAGTTACAGGGGCGGATGATGCGCGGATTATTATCAATGACGGAAATACCCTGTGCTTGGTCAAACGTGTGATTGCCGAGGGTCAGCACATCCGCGCCCGCATCGAAAAGCTCATCCGCCGTCGCGCGGGTAATGCCAAATCCGCCAGCTGCATTTTCCGCATTGATGACAACCGCGTCCAGACCCAGGTGTCGCTTTAATCCGGGCAAATGCTGCCCCACAGCTTCGCGTCCCGAACGTCCGACAACATCTCCAAAAAAAGCGAGTTTCATTTGAACTTTCTAAATCCATCTTCGGTCAACATACCATCCAGACGTTCATCATGCGCGTCCGTTGGCAGCTTTGCCACCTCTTGCCCTGCATAGGCGACGCCGCAAGCGAAAACGTCACCCTTCAGCCTTAGGGCTGCGAGTGTACGGTCATAATATCCGCCGCCATAGCCGAGACGATCACCGTGTGGTGTGAAGGCGAGAAGCGGCACGAGTATAATCTGCGGCGAAAGCGTTTGGCCTTTGGCGGGAAAAGACACACCATATTGGTCTGTCTCCATTTCGCACCCCGGTGTCCATTCGCGAAAAATCAATGGCAAATCGACTCCTGTCACGACGGGCAGGGCGACGCGCTGTCCCTCAGTCCGTAAAATTTTCAAGAGTGGCCAAATATTTATTTCGTCGCCGATGGGGGAAAACCCGCCGATAACATTGGTCGTCAAAATATCTGTTGGTAGCTCTTTGAAATAATGATGCAACTTTACAGATGGAATCTGTAAGGCGAGTGATTTTCGCCGCAGTCTCAAGTCTTTACGTAGGGATTTTTTTTGTGATTTTGTCGTCAAAGAGGCTGTCATACCTCGTTCCTTAACGCCTTAAATGAGTTGGGACCAGATATTAGGCGGACCAGATATTAGGCCTGTGGGAATTATGGGGGATGAACGCAATTGAAAAGATGGGCATTCACCCGTCGGATGTACCGACAGGTGAATGTGCGCCCCGTTCTGGCTCAAAGACGGTCTAATATCTGGTCGCCAGTAGACTACGATGTCTGCAGGGACTGAATCAAATTAATTTATGTCCCTGGGATTGAATATTATGTCCCATAGGCGTAAAAGGTGAACTCCACGATATTCATGTTTAGGTGGAGTTTATGTCAAAAGACCTTAGCCAGGCTCTAAGTGAAGCGCGGAAACGCAGGGGTGTTTTTTCGAAGACAATCATTTGGGAAAGCGGCGTCAGCAAGAGCCAGTTCTATCGAATTATCAAAGGCGAAGAGACGCCGAGTGTCGAAACTAAGAAACGAATAGCAGAATCGCTGGAGATAGATAATGCGCAATTCGATGATTTATTCGAACACTCAAAGTTAGAGCAAGAGTCACTGGGCTCCGGGACATCGAACAATAAAATTGCTCTTAGAAATGATAAGATTTTGATTTATTCCGGGATTGGTATCTTTCTGGTGGGGCTGGCTGTTGTGACGGCCAATTTCGTCCAAAGATCAAATCTATTACCCGTAGAAACCAATGTTGTTGTTAAGGAGGACAAAACGCTTTTTATAAAAGATGTGACGATACCGGATGGAACCTCAATTCCGGTGAACACAACTTTCGTTAAAACCTGGCGCGTAAAAAATATCGGGAATGTTGTCTGGAAAGATCGGTATCTGAAAAGGATTACACCTTTATCGACTCACATTTGCTCATCGCCGGCGATGGTCCCCATTCCGGAAACCCAGCCCGGCGAGACAATTGATATTTCTGTGACATTCAAGACGCCGCATCTTCCGGGCTCGTGCCGCACGGACTGGAAAACGTCAGATGATCGCGGCAATCTATATTTTCCCGATATGCACGGATTGTTCTCAATCGTGACGGTTGTTGATGATTAGAACCTGTGCCGCGCACTCCGTCCTTTCGCCATTCATTGACCAAGGAAAATTGAGTGACGGCAACCACGATGCCCGTGTCGGCAGGAAATCCTCGCAACCTCAGTTTGAGGTGGGCGCCGGAATTAAACGAACCACGGTCCGAACAGAGCCAGCTCCCTAAGGAATAGTAAGGTCCGGTGGATTTGTGCAGAACACGCAACCCGCAGCGACCGTCATTCGCTATGTGGAGGGGATAGGACGCAGGCGCAAGGGAAAGACGCAAGAGACCCACGCAATAGAAAGAGGTCTTACCCGCGCTTCATCGACCATTTTGCCCAAAGCCAGAAAATCTTTGGTCCTTCGACCAGGTAACGTTTCCAGAGGCGTTTAGGTTCACTCACCAATCGGAACAGCCATTCCATACGCATATTTTGCATCCACTTTGGTGCGCGTTTTTTTCGACCTGACAGAAAATCAAGAGAGGCCCCAACGCAGAGGCCAAGACCGGCACAATCACCGCGGTCCAGACAGGCTTTTGCGATCATTTCCCCCTGGGGGCTGCCAACGCAAATAAAGACATAGCGCGCCGGATTGGCGGCGATAAAGTCTGCCGTCTTCGCGATCTCATCGGGCTTGTTTCGCAGGCCAAATGGCGGCGCGTAATGATTGACCTTATGCAGGCCGTAAATGCGTTTGACGGTTTCTATAATCTCATTATCTGCGCCAATAACTGTGATGTTGTCCTCCGCTGTAATAACATTGTCGAAGAGCTGTTGCGTCAACTCAGATCCGGGGACCGCCTTGAGCGGGATACCTGAAAATTTCGCCAATAATTCCAAAATACGGGAATCGCACACTGAGAGCCAGCTTGCCTCGAAAGGCGGGATAAAGACTTCGGGTTGTTTAGCGATGTTCACGAGGTGGTCCACATTTGGCGTCACGATATATCGAAATCCGTGGGCCATTGTCATCCACTTCGCGCGGGCCAGAGTTTGCATCGGCGTGAGCGGGTCGAAGGTGGCCCCGACAAATTCATAGCTGCGCGGATTGACGCGCCAATCCGTTTGTCCTGGGCGCTTCATATCCCGCCTATCTTCCCCGCGGGAGAGGGTTGGGACGATATGTTTATCCACTTGAGGTTTGTCTGTTTGGGTCACGGTATTGCTCGGCTTCTGATCATATTCCGGTTTCAACTTACCAGACTATGGTTGACATCATGTTTACAGCCGCCACATCTGCCCTCGTGAGACCCACCCGAAACACAGATGAAAAAGACGACGCGCCCGAGCGGGGCATATTCCAACAACTTTTGGGTTTGGGACGCCTAAAGCCCTATCTCTGGCCGGCAGGCAATATCGGGTTTAAAATTCGGTCCCTCTTGGCCGTTGTGCTGACAATCGTCAGCAAATTCGTGATTGTCGGCTCGCCCTTCCTGTTGGGGCGCGCGATTGACGAAATCGAAACTTCCTCCGCAACAGTTCCGCAGCAAATTTCCATTTTAATCATAGCCTTGGTTCTGGGTTATGGCGGTCTGCGTTTGCTGTCCGTCATGTTTTCAGAAGGCCGCGAATATATCTTTGCGCCCGTCGGGCAATCTGCACAAAGAGAGGTGGCGACTTCTGTTTTCGCGCATATGCACAGGCTCTCCCTGCGCTATCATTTGGATAAACGGACCGGAAAGCTGACCCGCATTATTGAGCGCGGGGTGAAGTCGATTGATTTTCTCTTCCGGTTTTTACTCTTTAATATCGGTCCGACTTTTCTTGAGCTGGCCATTGTTGCGGTGGCGTTTACCGTGGCCTTTGATTGGAGTTTTTCCGTTGTCGCGATTGTCATTGTCGTGACCTATGTTGCCTTTACCGTCACTACGACAGAATGGCGATTGAAGTTCCGCCGCGATATGAATCGGCAGGATAATGAAGCTGCTGCCAAAGCGGTGGACAGTCTGCTGAATTACGAAACCGTTAAATATTTCAGCGCGGAAGAGTTTGAAACCACCCGCTATGACGGTGCGATGGCGGGATATATGAAAGCCGCAATTCGGTCCCGCACGTCGCTCTCGACGGTCAATATCGGGCAGAGCTTCCTGATGAATTTGGGCCTGATTGCCGTCGTGCTGTTGGCGGCTAATGGCGTATTAGATACAGGCGATCTGACAATTGGCGATATCACGACTGTGACCTTGGTCATGTCGCAGCTCTACCGTCCACTCAATATTCTCGGCTTCGCTTACCGAGAGATTAAGCAAGCCTTGACCGATTTGGAAAACATGTTCGCGCTGATGGATCGCCGCCCGGAGATCGAGGATAGAGCCGAAGCCGTAGATTTAGAGGCCGTGACCGGCCGCGTTGAGTTTGACGATGTGCATTTTTATTATGATCCCGATCGCGAGATTTTAAAGGGCATTAATTTTGTGATTGAACCCGGGCAGACGGTCGCGATTGTGGGTCCGACGGGGGCCGGCAAGTCGACGCTCTCTCGTATTTTGTTTCGCTTTTACGATATCGCCTCGGGCACGGTTCGGATTGACGGGCAGAATTTAAAAGCACTAACGCAATCCAGTGTACGGAGAGCGCTGGGCATTGTCCCGCAAGACACGGTCCTGTTCAACGACACAATTGGATATAATATTGGCTATGCAAAACCCGGCGTGAGCCAAGCTGAAATTGAGCAAGCTGCCAAAGACGCGCAGGTTCATGATTTTATTGCAGGGCTCCCCGCAGGATATGACACGGTTGTTGGGGAGCGGGGTTTGAAACTTTCCGGTGGCGAAAAACAACGTGTCGCAATCGCACGAACCCTGCTGAAAAATCCGGCTATTCTGATTTTGGACGAGGCCACTTCAGCGCTTGATAGCGCAACAGAACGCGACATTCAGACGGCACTGGACCGAATCGCGACGGACAGAACGACGATGGTTATCGCCCATCGACTGTCCACCATCATTGGCGCTGACCAAATACTGGTGATAGACGATGGGCGCATTCGTGAACGCGGCACGCATGAAGAGCTCTTGCAGGCCGAAGGTCTCTACGCCCATCTTTGGGCGCAACAGGAAAATGAAATACTGGCCTGAAATCCAGGCGAGTGGCGCTTAAAACTTGCGCGCGATGGCTAATGAAACGGCGTCGGCGTTCTCGCCGTCAAAGTCATAGCGCGTATAATCGGCGCGAAGGGATGTCCTCCGTCCAAGCGCATATTCTGCGCCTACACCATAGGCGATGCCTTCAGCTGAGAAGTCTAAATCGGTAACGGTTACTCCGTCCGTAGCTTCGCCGCTTAGGTCTGCTCTGTGATAGCCGACACGACCCAGAACATTAATGCGTTCAGAGACAGGTAAGCGGGCAACGCCAAAACCGGCGATTTGCGTATCGACACCAAGGTTGCCGGTCAGCGGAACGCCGCCGACAGTAATAGTCGTGTCCTCGTCACGCACCCCGAAAGAGCCTTCGAGTTCTGCGCCTAAAAAGCTTTTTGATTGCCAACCAAGGCGGGCTTGAGCGCCGAAAATCTCGCTATCGACATCATACATCGTGGCACCCAGAGAGCCGTAAGTGTAAGCTCGGCGGAGGCCTTTCGATGAGCCGCCATGAGAATTGTGATAGGCTGGTGTGTAACCATATTGAGGTTGTCCCTGATATCCCTGATACCCGTGGTGCCCATGATATGTTTGTACGGAATGGCCGTAAGGCTGCGGCGCAGGCGCGCCACACGGATCCAGCACAGGCGCAGGCACGGGTGCAGCAGCGCCGCACGGTTGCGGCGCAGATGCGCCATAAGGATATGTCGCAACGGGCTCAGGCGCGGCCGGATAGGACACTTCACAAGCGCTAGGCTGGCAACCGCCGGACTCGCCCCAATAATGCGGCATTGCAGATTGTTGCATCGGGGCATATTCATCAGCGAAATAATCGCCTGTGCCTGCCATGGAGCAACCGCCCAAAGCTGATCCTAAAAGAAGAACTGGTAGTAGTTTTGTTGTTACGCGCATGAGATTTTCCCGTTTTATTCAACCTAATTTCGGGACAGATTTATGTGATTAAGTTTAATATCCGGTGAGTCGCGCCTTAAGATTTGGCTAAGCATAAATGCCCCCGGTTTCTATCGGCGCGGTGAGTGGGTGAGGCCTATGCACCCGCGCACAGCGGGGCGTCATTTGCGTAGCTTGCGATGCGGCTGGCATGGCCTTAAGCCAAAACTTTCCCACTGTATGGAGAGACATATGAGCTTAAGCGGTAAAACTATTTTTATGTCGGGCGGCTCGCGCGGGATTGGACTCGCCATGGCGAAGCGCTGCGCGCAAGACGGCGCGAATATTGTCATTGCGGCCAAGACGGATAAGCCTCATCCTAAACTTGAAGGGACCATCCATACGGCAGCGGCAGACATTGAAGCGGCTGGCGGACAGGCGCTTGGCGTCGTTTGCGATATCCGGGATGAGGAGAATGTGAAACGCGCGGTTGAACAAGCGGTCGAGCGTTTTGGCGGAATCGATATTTGTATCAATAATGCTTCCGCGATTGCCCTGACTCCGACTTTGGCGACGCCTATGAAACGTTTTGACCTCATGAACGGGGTCAATGCACGCGGGACATTTCTGGTGAGCCAGACCTGCCTGCCGCATCTACTGAAAAGCGAAAATCCGCATATTATGAATATCGCCCCGCCGCTGGATATGAGCCCGAAATGGTTCAAACATCACACGGCTTACACTATGGCGAAATATGGGATGTCGATGTGCACCTTGGGCATGGCGGCGGAATTCAAAGGCAAGGTTGCGGTCAATTCGCTCTGGCCCATGACCTCCATTGATACGGCGGCTGTGCGCAATGTTTTGGGCGGCGACTCCATGGCGAAGATGAGCCGCACACCCAAAATTATGTCCGACGCCGCCTATTTAGTTTTGACGAAAGACAAGTTCTTTACGGGGCAATTCGTGATTGATGAATTTATTCTGGCCGAGAATGGCGAAACGGATTTCGCGCAATATCAACATCCCGGATATGACGGACCGTTGGTCGCAGATTTTTTCGTGCCGCAGGATTGGCTCGAAAAATCTAAATCTGAGATTATCCAAAACCCCGGCTACACGGATTAAGTCATGAGCGAAATTGCCCTTGATCCCTGGCCTGAGCAAGTCAAAGCCTTTCTCGCCAATCACCCTGACGGTGAGCCTGTTTTTATGCTGAACCTTCTAAAGTTCAAAAAGCGGGCGACCTATCATGACTTTGAGGATATTTCCGGCGCGGCAGCCTATGCGCGATACGGCGAGGCCTTTGGTAAGATGGTCGCGTCCCAAAATATTGACGGAGCGCATTCCGTTTATGGCGGAAAGATGGGCAGCTGGCTGATCGGGCAGGGTGAAGGCGAATGGGACGCGGTCGCGATTTTCCGCTACCCGGACGCGAAAACCATGTTCGCGACGGTCAGCTCTGAAGCCTACCGCAAAATACACAAACACAGAAAAGCCGGGCTGGAAGGCCAATTGCTGATTGCTTGTGATGACGGCGGGATGTTTAAATAGACTGGGTGTCATACCTTCGTAATAACCGGTACCCATTCCGTGAAATCTGCGGAATGAAATAGCATTGAACGAATTCGCCGCCTTCACGGCATGGGCACCGGGTGGCCTGGGGCCACGACGGTGTGACAAAGATGATAGTTAGGACAAAACATGCAAACCCTCCTCGTAAACAAAACAGATTTCGGCGATGTCGCCATTGTCAATTATGACGAAGGCGAGTTGCCGGACGGTCAAATCCGCGTTGACATTGGACCCTTTGCGCTGACGGCGAATAATGTGACCTATATGGTGACGGGCGATCAAATTGGATATTGGTCAGTTTTTGACCCTACCGCCTATGATCTGACCCAAGATAGAGGCCAGGGCCGTATGCCTGTTTGGGGATATGGCGTTGTGCGCGAATCTAATTTTCCCGGGATCGATGTCGGGTCAGATCTTTATGGATTTTTTCCGATAGCGAAATCCATGGATATGCAGCCCGGGAAATTGAGCAAACACGGATTTACAGACATCGCCGAACATCGCTCCGGCCTCCACAGCCTTTATAGTGGCTATAGTTTTACGTCAGCCGATCCGAGTTATAGCGCACATCGCGATCTTCAGCCCGTATTGCGTCCGCTCTTTACGACCAGCTTTTTAATCGACGACTTCTTGGCGGATGAAAATAATTTTGGCGCGGAGCAGGTCTTGCTCTTATCGGCATCGTCCAAGACGGCGCTTGGCACGGCCTATTGCCTGAAAGCGCGCGGCGGCTTGCCGGTTGTTGGGCTAACGTCTGAGGGCAATAAGGCTTTTGTCGAGGGCACTGCGTTCTATAACGACGTTTTCACCTATGACTCCATCGAAGACATGAGCCCGGATGTGAAAACCGTCGTCGTTGACATGTCAGGTAATATGAGCGTCATTCGCGCGCTGGAAGATCATTTCGAAGAGAACCTGACATATATCTGCCGCGTCGGTATTTCCCATTGGCAGGAAGCCGCCAAAGCTCCGCCAAAACGCACCGCCACACCGACGGCCTTTTTCTTTGCGCCCGACCGCGCGAAACAACGGATTGCGGATTGGGGTCAAGCGGGCTTTGCTGAAAACCTTGGCGCGCGCTGGATGCCGTTTTTAGACTCCGCCAAAGATTGGCTGACCGTTGAGAAGCAGGACGGCATGGAAGCTGTCTTGGAAAATTATAAAGATCTTTTGAACGGGCAAAGCGGGCCGTCCAAAGGCTATCTGTTTACGCTTTAGGAGACGACCATGTCTTATACTTGTTTTGATGTCAGTATTGATGACGGCGTGGCGCACCTCAGAATGAACCGCCCCGAAAAGCGCAATGCGATGATCGCGGAGTTCTGGACGGAGCTGCCCGAAATTGTGCGCGATATCGATGAGAACGCCAAAGCCCGCGTCATTATTCTGTCCTCCACCGGCCCCGTCTTTTGTGCGGGAATCGATATTGGCATGTTCCAAAATGATATTGGCGGAACGCAGGATAAAAACGATCCGCAATATGGCGTGCAGTTTTATTCAAATGTCCAGCGCTTGCAGGCATCTTTATCGTCATTGGAAGAGTGCCGTATTCCAGTGTTGGTCGCCATACAGGGCGGCTGTTATGGCGGCGGCGTGGATCTGATGACCGCTTGCGATATGCGCTACGGCACGGAAGACAGCTTCATCACCATCTATGAAATCAATGTCGGCATGACGGCGGATGTCGGGACTTTTCCGCGTATTCTCAACCATATGCCTGAAGGCGTCGTGCGAGAGCTGGCCTATACAGGCCGAAAAATGGGCGCGCAGGAATGCAAATCGCGCGGGCTCTATAATGAGGTCTATGCAGATCAAGAATCCATGCTGGAGGCCGTCATGAAAACGGCGCGGGAGATCGCGTCCAAGCCCCCGCTCGCGGTTTATGGCTGTAAACGCGCCATCACCTATTCACGTGATCACAGCACAGCGGATGCGCTCGATAATATCGCTGTTTGGAATATGTCCATGCTGATTCCGTCCGAGATGATGGAAGCCATGGTGTCCGGTAAACAAAAACGACAAGGGGATTTTAAAGACCTTCCGAAGATCAAGTCACAATAATTCGATGAAATAACCAGGTGTGAATCTGCCGCAACGTTTCAAGATTTGAGAAGAGGCGCACCAAACCAAGGTCTTGCGTGCGCCCCCGCAGCAAGACCTTGGAATTGTGAGCTCATAACTGACGGCCGTTAGAGTTTTGAAACGCCCGAAACTCAAACGGCGGCAGATCAGATGGTTGCCCCAAAGGCCGATTTAACATCTCCGTCGCATAAAGGATTGTCTTGATTAATTTTAATACTTGTCATTTTTAAAAAAACACCTATAGCTGTAATGACAAATGCGGGGGCGTAAAGTGACAAGATTGGACGTAAAACGGACAAAATCCCCAGATAATCCGTAGATGACAGGAAATTTTTCGAATGAAAATGACACTGTCCTACCGGTATCTAGAGGCGAACCTAAATATTCTTGACAAGCTTGGTTTTCCAAAGGCGCAAGGTTTAAGCCTTTTGGGAATGGATGAAGCCAGTTTGGGCGCGGCAATGGAGCGTATGGACCTCGATCTCTTTGTTGATTGTATAAATGCGGCAGCGGATTTTACTTCAGACCCTAATATTGCCCTGCGCTTAGGACATAAATTCAGAGTTGGCACCTTTGGCCAAACTGGAAACATCTATGGTTATTGCAAGAATTTAGAGCAGGTTATTCCAATGAATGATCGCTATCAAAAAATTGCGATAGACGCCGGGCGAGTGGAATATATGCAGGATCCATCCGGTGGTCATCACATGTGTTTTCGGCCCTATTATTCTGACATGGAAAAATATCGTCCAATCACCGACATTATTATGGCCTCTTATGTGACGACCTATCGGTGGCTCACATGGGGCTCAGGTGAAAAAATTCTGTCGACGCATCTCCCCTATCCGCGCCCTGAAGATATCAGTGCCCATCATGTTGTTTTCCAATCTGATATAAAATTCGAGTCTCTGCACACCTGTCTGGAATTCTCGGAAAGCGCGATGCTCCAAGATATCACGACCCATGATCCTGAAAGACTTGCACGGGCGCAGATAAAATTGGATCGAATCCTCGGCTTGCAAATGGCGTTAAAGGCCTTTGAGACAGCGGTAGATGCCGGGATAAGAGGCGCCTTGCAATCCGGAGAAGTCTCGTCCCAAATCGTGGCCGAAAGGATGGGGCTGAGCTGGTCCGCCTTACGCTCGCAATTAAAGGAAAGCGGAGAGGGGATACGCCCGCGCATCGAACGCATTCGCAAGGCCACATTCATTGAAGAATATGAAGCGGGCCAGAGCTTTTCCCAAATAGCGATGTCTTTGGCCTATAATGACCAAGCGGCGATGAACCGCGCGTTTAGGCGGTGGTTCGACATGACTCCGTCAGAATGGCGAAAGCAAAACCCGAGAGAAAAACTTTAACGCGCCCGCCCCCAATAATTATAGGACAGGACCTTTGGCCCGGGAATATATTGATGATGGAGCTCAACCGTCTCAATCCCGGCTTGCGTAAACAGCCCTGGAATGTCTCGTCCGCTATGACATCCGCCCGCGAGTTTTGACCAAATCGGATCAATACGGGCTTGCCATTTTGCGACGCCGCCGTCCGGCGCGCGCCCATGTTCACTAAATAGAATCTCCCCGCCGGGTTTTAGAATCCGCCGCATTTCCCGCAAGGCTTTCACAGGGTCGGGGATGGTGCAAAGGCTATAGGTCACGACAACTGTGTCTGCGCTACCGCTTTCCATCGGGATATCTTCTCCGGATAATCCGATGCGTTCAATCTTGAAATCCGCAGCCTCGCGGCGGGCTTTGCTGCGCGCCCAAATATGCTCATCCGGATCTACCCCGATGACGGCACTGACTTTTGCAGGGTCATAATGCGGAAGGTTGAGACCTGACCCGATACCAATTTCCAACACGCGGCCTTTGGCTAAAGGGACAATTTTCGCCCGCTGTTTTTCAATGGGCCCGATACTGCAGGCCTTGTCCAAGCAAAAGGGGAGGATATGCCGCGCATAAAACCCCAAATTATTTCCGGCGGTATATATCAGTCGAGCCGGTTTCCAAATCTTGTAGGATCAACTGCGTTTTATCGACTGATATGATGTCTTTGACGCTTGGAGGGCTTTGGTCGGCTTGGGTTTGCAATTTCTCTGCCCAGTCTTTTGTAACATCGTCAGATGTGCGCGGCATAATCAACGCCATATCTTGGGTTTGCTTCAATTGACCCTCGACGACTTCCCATTGACCGCGCAATTCAATACTCAATTTAACGCCGTCAACCGGGAGGCCTTGTCCGGCCACATCCAAATTTCGGGTGAGATGAACGTCGCCGTTCTTGTTCAATTTCAGAACTGTATCCGCCGTGGTTGTCTGCAATCCGCCTGTTGTCATGGAGATGGGTGTGTCTTGCACCCATGTCCCAAGGATCGCCTTTTCAACAGGCTTTTCGCCTGAACAGGCGCTAAGCCCAAGAGCGAGAGTAAAACAAATCAGGCGTAAAGAAATGAAGCGCATGACTCGCTCTAACAGCCTAGATTAGCTATCGCAAAGCGGATTTAAGAAATTTCACCGTAGGCTGTATAATAGACTTAACTGTGGAGAGGGGTATGACAGAAGCCGACAAGATTGCGTGCTATACGCCAACCAAAGGGAAGAACGGCGAAACGCGAATTCCGCGATGGAAATATGACTGCGTACGACGGGCCATTTTGAATATTTTGGGGGAAAGCGAGGACGGACAAGTCGCCTTCAAAGACCTGGCAAGCCATGTCAAAAACCACCTCACATCAAACCAGATCGCGAAGTTGGGGTCGCTTGGGTGGCATGTCACAACTGTTAAGCTGAACATGGAAGTGGATGGGGAGCTGGAGCGTGTTCCGCGCAAAACCCCGCAAATTTTACGAAAGCCTGCCTAACAATTGTGGGCCCCAATTTCTGCTTGGGGCTCCTTACGCGAACGGGTAAAGCGAGGAATATGACAAACACCCTCAAACTCGCGCTCCCGCAACTCGCTCCGATTTGGCTCTCACGTGATGACGGTTTGGCGCAAGTGATCAGGGTGATTGGAACCGCCTCAACAGAAAACGCCGACCTTATCGTCTTCTCGGAAAGTTTTGTTCCGGGCTATCCCTTTTGGCTCGACGGAACAGGCGGAGCGAATTTCAATGATGATAAACAAAAATCCATCTTCGCCCATTATTCCGATCAAGCCGTCACAATAGAAGACGGCCATTTGGACGCCGTCTGCGCGGCGTTGAGAGCCGCGAAAATAGCCTGTTACCTCGGGGTGATTGAACGCCCGCGAAACCGTACGGGGCACTCGCTCTATTGCTCTTATGTTTACATCGACAAGACCGGCATCGTGCAATCCATCCACCGCAAGCTGCAGCCGACCTATGAAGAGCGTCTCGTATGGTCGCCTGGTGACGGGCACGGTCTGGTGACGCACCGCCTCGGTGCATTTACCGTCGGCGGGTTGAACTGTTGGGAAAATTGGATGCCGCTAACCCGTGCCGCCCTCTATGGTCAAGGCGAAGATTTGCACGTCATGGGCTGGCCTGGAAGCGAGCGTAATACGCGTGACTTGACGCCTGTCCTCGCAAAAGAAGGGCGCAGCTATTGCGTTTCTGTTTCTGCAATTATGCGGCCCTCCGACGTGCGCGACGACACGCCTTTCGCCGATGACATTCGCGCCAGCCTCAGCGCAATGCCGGCCGATGGCGGGTCTTGCGTCGCGGCCCCTGACGGGAGTTGGGTGTTGGAGCCATTGATCGGGGAAACCGGTATCCGCTATTGTGAGCTGGACCCCGCTTTTGTTCGGCGAGAGCGTCAAAATTTTGACCCGGCAGGCCATTATTCCCGGCCCGATGTGACTCAGTTGACGGTTGACCGCCGTCGCCAGACAACGACGGTTTTTAAGGACTAAGCTTAACTGTGGCCGTTCGGGCTATGCCACAACCTTCAATAATTTTAGTTTCAATAGACATATTTGCCCGAAAACGGATTTGATCTGTGAGGCCGGCGTGCTCGTTCTGCCAGGTCAATTTCTGCAATTCGTCGTCCCATGCGACGTCTTCTTTTGAAAATGTTGGCAGCACCCATGGTGATTTTTCTCCATTTAATTCAATTAGAATATTGCCACCACACGCCACAAGTTGGCCGCGATAAGCGCGATCTAAGATTGGTAGATCGTCGGGAAAAGTAGCGAAGACGGGCGATGGCAGACGTTCCGTAGCGATTTCTGCGTCCAGAACTGCAAGTTTCAGAGTTAACCCCGTCTCCAAGGCATCTAATTTATCTTTGCGGATATTGGTCTTAATCACCGCTATATCCCGTCCCGTATTGCCCGAAAAATGCATCCAATTTTGACCGTCATGTTCGGGCCAATTTGGAACGCCGTTTCCGTTTGGATTGCCGGTCTTGGCAAAATTCGTCCAGGCCTTAACCATAATCTCGGTTAGGGCTGTATCGTCATCGGACAGGCCCAAGATCGGTTCCGAACTGTCGAATACGAAAGGAATTTCTGCGGCGTGGAAGGCTCCCAGAGTTTGTTTATCAGAAGGCGGAACGCGAGAGAAATGATAGAGATAGCTCGGCGCGCCTGCCGCCGCATTGGCTTCGGCGGTGGAACGAATATTTACGCCAAAAATTTCATCGCCCATCATTTGTGTGCCGCCCGCGATAAAGACGTCATTCAAATCATAGAGTTGCGTGAGAGTTTCGGCTTGGCCGGGATATATTTTATTTAACGCGGCCATCATTTCAGGTCCCCCGCGTGGCATGTCATTATCCCAAACGGAGGGCTGTGGGTCATCGGGGAAGAATAATGTCCCCTCGTCGGAATTATACCCCGTCATGAAAGGCACGGCGTTGATGTCGCCATCGCGAAACGCGTGTCCAACATTTTTCGGAAAGACATATCCGTCGCGAATATGGTGAAAGGCCTCATCGGCTTTCTCCGGCAGATTAGCCATAATTTTGCTTGCGGGAACAGCGCGCAGCTCTGCGGCTGTCGGATCGTTAAGCCCCACAGCAGCGGCGACTTTCTCGCCCATACTATATCCGCTGGGCCAGCCCAAACCGTTGCCGTTCATTTGACCCAAATG
>ENA-ORXR01002826-ORXR01002826.1-marine-metagenome-genome-assembly--contig:-NODE-2826-length-16136-cov-9.600286_pt1 | contig 16136 bp, 8 predicted proteins | sample MGYA00237866_ERZ511479 | MGnify/ENA metagenome assembly ERZ511479 | reverse complement strand
GGGGGCCCCGGGGGGGGGGGAGGGGGGCGGGGGGCACCGCTGCCGCGTCTGCGGCGGCCGCCAACGTCGCCGCGGGGGTGGCGCCGCCGGCGGGCGGCAGACTGGGCGGCGGGTACACCCACCCGCCGCCGCCGCCAGCGGCGCCAGCGGCGGCGGGCGGCGGCAGCGGAAACGCAGCCTCATCCCGCACGAGGCACGCGAGGAAGGGCTCCCACACCGCCCGCGTGTTGCCAACGAGGAGGGCGAGCGCGTCGGCGGGCGACGCGGTGGTGGCCGCCGCCGCGGCGGGCGGCAGCGGGATCCGCGCGTGCGGCGCGTGGGCCACGGCGCGGTTGTAGGCGGCGAGGGAGAGGGGCGCGACAATGTCGAGGCCGGCGGGGGTGAGCTCCGCCGCGAGGCGGTGGATGGTGGCGGCGACGGCGGCGGCAGCGGCGACGGGGGTCGGGGGGGGGGGGGGGGGGGGGGGGGGGGGGGGGGGGGGGGGGGGGGGGGGGGGGGGGGGGGGGGCACCGTGGCGGCGGCGGGGGGCGCCCGGTGGGCGCCGGGCGCCGCCGGCGTGGAGGCAGAGAGGCAGGAGATGGTGTTCACAGGGGTGGCGGTGTCGGTTGGTAGGGGAGCCGAGACGGGCATGGTCGGAGCGGGGGGGAGCGAGTGGGCACGCTTGGCGGGGAGCGAGTGGCCATGCCTGGCGGGGAGCGAGGCAACTACTGTCGGCAGATGGTGAAGCGCAAGAGATGAGCTGGGACGAGGAGGTGGCAGGCGGCTCTGCCGGGCAAGTACAGTACACTGGGCCAGGATCAGGATCAATTCTCAATCTGTTTCTATCAATTGTGATAGGCTATATGTGACGTGATGACACATTTCTGGCGTGCACCGGTCTTGTCGTGCTGATTGCCGTGACGGAGTCGGATGCTGACATCCTTGCCACGCCAGTCTCCTTCGAACAGCGCCACCTGACGGCCCCCCGGCGGTGGTGCGCGCTCGCGGCTCTCATCCGCGGGGGCAACGGTGCTTTGGCGTCCCCGGCGCCCCGTTTCGATCCTGCCTTCCTCCCTAGGTGGCGTCGAGGCCGTCGGTTACCGTCTCTTTGGTGGTGGTTGTCGTCCACGGGGGCGGCGGGCGTGTACTGACGCTGCCCCCGTGCCGCGGCGCGGGTCACCATGTCGTCCGCCTTGGAGCGGCAGTGCTCCCTGCTGATCAACTCCAATGCCGGCAGTGGGGAGGTGGCGGAGCTGCGGACGGGCCTCGAGTCTTCCGATGTGGAGACCAAACTCACCTCCCTGAAGCGGGTGATCCACCTGCAGCTAACCGGCGAGCCGCTGCCGGGCATGCTCATGACCGTCATCCGCTATGTGCTGCCGCACGAGAACACGCACCTGCGCAAGATGGGGCTCTACTTTTTGGAGATTGTGGACGCCCGTGGGGACGATGGCGCCATGCGCCCCGAGATGATCCTCGTGTGCAACATGGTCCGCAACGAGCTCGTGCACGCCAATGAGTTTTCCCGCGGCTGCTCCCTCCGTTTTGTGTGCAAGCTCAACGACATGGAGTTGCTCGAGCCGCTGGTGCCGGCGGTGCGCCAAAACCTCGAGCACCGCCACAGCTTTGTGCGCCGCAACGCGGTGCTGGCAGTTTCGGCCATCTTTACCAAGTTTGAGGCCCTCATCCCCGACGCCCCGGAGCTGGTTGCCGAGTTCCTCGCTGCCGAGACGGACGTGGCGTGCCAGCGCAACGCGTTTGCCATGCTCTGCGCCGCCGACGTGGATCGCGCGGTGGCCTACCTCCACGAGCACCTGTCGGCCATTGCCGGGTGGGGGGACACCCTGCAGCTGGCGGCACTGGAGCTGATCCGCCGCGTCTGCCGGATGGCACCCTTAGAAAAGGGCAAGTACATCCAGGTCATCTTTGCGCTGCTCTCGTCGTCGTCTGCGGCGGTCGCGTACGAGGCGGCCAACACACTCATTTCCATGTCGGGCGCCCCGACGGCGGTGCGGGCGGCGGCGCAGGCCTATTGCTCCCTGCTCACGTCGCAGAGCGACAATAACGTCAAGCTGATTCTGCTCGACCGGGTGTCGGACTTGCAAACCGCCCACACGCCGGTCCTAACCGAAATGGTCATGGACATCCTCCGCGCCCTGTCGTCGCCCAACGCGGACATTCGCCGCAAGACGCTGTCGCTGGCCATGTCGCTGCTCACCCGCCGCAACGTGGACGAGGTGGTGGGTGTGTTGAAGAAGGAGCTGCTGCGGCACGCGGCCTCGTCGGGCCCGACGGCACTGGCAGCGTCGTCGGAGCTCCGCGGCCTGCTGCTCCGTGCCCTCCACACGGCCGCCGTGCGGTTCCCCGACGCGGCCCCGGCGGCGGTTGCCATCATTGGGGACTTTCTGTCGGACGAGCACGGGGAGGTGGCCGTCGACGCGGCCGCGTTTGCGCGGGAGATTGCGCACTCGCGGGAGGACCTGCGGCCCGAAATCCTGCGCTCCATCTTGGACGCCCTACCGTCGCTGGGCAACGCAACGGTCGTGCGCGGCGCCCTCTGGATCCTAGGAGAGTATGCCGAGTCGCCGGCGGACCTCAAGGCCTCCTTCCAGACCATCCTCCAGGCGGTCGGCCGGCTGCCCCTGGCCGTGGCGGATGACGACACCGACCCAGAAACGGCCGACGGCGAAGCCGACGCGGGTGACACTGACGTGGCGGAGGCGGAGAAACCCAAGAAGCCCAGCAGGCGGCCGACGGTGCTGGCCGACGGCACGTACGCGTCGCAGACAATGGAGAGCGAGACGGCGTCGGCGGCAGCGTCCAAGGCCGTAACGGCCCGCGGCGCCAGTGGCGGTGCCGGTGGTAAGGGCCAGCCCGGCCCTCCGCTGCGAACGCTGCTGGTCAATGGGGAGTACTTTGTCGCCGCCGCCGTCTGCGCGGCGCTGACCAAGCTCGGCCTGCGGCTGAGCGCCTTTGAGGCGGCGCCCGCGACGCTGCGCAACAAGGTGCGTGCCGAGGCCATGCTCGTTTGCGCGTCCATCCTGCGCTACGGGCGGGACGCGACGGCGTTGGCGCCAATCGACAATGGGGCGGCGGAGCGGATTACGGCCTGTATTTTGAGCCTCACGGGCACCGTCACGGGCGACACGGCCGAGACGGGCGACACGGAGGAGCTGTGGCTGGACGCACCGCGCGCTGCGTTCGACGCGGTCGTGCGGGAGAAGCGGCGCAAGGAGGCTGCCGCAGCCAAGGCGGAGGCCCTCAAGGAGGCGGTCCCCGCAGAGGAAGTGATTGACTTTGGGCTGCTCCGGTCGGGGCGCCGCGTGGCCGGCACGGGGGTGGACGAGGCGGATCTCGGCGAGGACGCGGACTTGAGCCGTGCCCGCGACGGCGGCGGCAAGGGCGGCAAGGGCGGCCCGGGTGGCTTTGAGCTTGGCCGCGTCGTGCAACTGACGGGCATGAGCGACCCCGTGTACGCTGAGGCGCACGTGGCGGTGCACGAGTACGACATCATGCTCGACATTCTGGTCATGAACGTGAGCAATGAGACGCTGACCAACCTGACCGTGGAGTTGGCCACGATGGGTGACCTTCGCCTCTGTGAGCGCCCGCAGGCTCACACGCTCGCTGCGGGTGCGCGTGTCAACGTGCGTGCGAACATCAAGGTGTCGTCGACTGAGACGGGCATCATCTTTGGCAACGTCGTTTATGACGTGGCGGGGGCGGCCGCCGCCTCGGGCTGCGTCATCCTCAACGACGTGCACATGGATGTCATGGACTACATGCGGCCGGCCGAAGTGCACGACGCGGCCTTCCGCTCCATGTGGGCCGAGTTTGAATGGGAGAACAAGGTGGCGGTGTCGACAGCGCTGACCTCCTTGTCGGCACTCCTCAACTTTATCATCGAGTCGACCAACATGCGCTGCCTGACACTCCGCGGCAGTGAGGACGAGGCGGGCTACCTGGCCGCCAACTTGTACGCCCGGTCTGTGTTTGGCGAGGACGCGCTCGTCAACGTGTCGGTCGACCGCGGTGGGGACGGCCGCCTTGCGGGCTTCATCCGCATTCGCTCCAAGACGCAGGGCATCGCGTTGAGCCTCGGCGACAAGATTACGCTGCGGCAGAGCCAGGCGCAGATGGCGGCAGCGTCCACGGGGGGTGGGGGGGGTGGTGGTGGGCGCGGTGCCAGCGGCCAGTCCTCTTCGGTGCTTGCGGCAGCGGCCATGTAATTGAGGTCGCTGTACACTTCGTTTTGCTCCTCAGTATCTCCTATGCTTGCTTGGCGCTTGTTGCCTCGCCCATTGAATCATCTTCGCGTTCGTCAAGGAGTCCAGTTTGTCTCGGTAATACTGGCTGCTCGTCTTCGGGTCCTTACGAGTTTCCAGTTGCGTCGACTGCGCCCACCACTACAACTGTTCCAGGCGTGGAACCACGTCTTCCAGTCTAGGTCGCATTACCGAGGACGGCATCACGCTCCTCTCTGACGGTACCCACAGTGGTTCATCTCTCAAGCTACAGTTGCTGTCAAGAGGTATTGCGTGGGAGCACCAGCCGTGAGCAGCCACCCACTCGCACTTCCTGCTTGCTCCTGGCCTCGTATCGCCAGAGCTCGTCGCCAGCTTCCCCTCGCCTTACATGATCTACCTAATTAGTGGGCCGAGGGGGGGGGGGGCTGGCTCCCTCGCGAGTAGGGTTGCTCAGAACGCCCAGGGCGTCGTTAAGGGCGTCATTAAAAATCGACTGTCTGACTCGCGATGATAACTGCTGGTGATCTGGGCCAATTCTACGTTCTCCGTTCCCGGTGCCGGTGCGCCTCGTGGTCTTGTGAGTGCTCCTGCACCATGGAGGGCCACCGTAGGGACTGGACGCTTGCGCCAGGCACTCGTCCAGTTCCCTTCCCCGGAGACCTCCCTACTTCCGCCCTCCCGATTACGACATCCCTGCTTCCTCTTATCCCACTGTCTCTTTTGTGCGCTGTCATCTGCAGCTCTTCCACTGCTTGTCCCTCCCTCTCGCTGCCGTCCACTTGCCGCCGCTTCTCCGCGGCCCCGCCCGGCATGGCTCCCTCGGCGGCACCCTGCCCCCTTACTGTCATCAAGCCGCAGGCTATCAATGGCACCCCCCCCGTCGTGGCCGCCGACGGCCTCGTCTATAACTTTTCATTTGGCTCTAATATGTGCGCAGAGACACTCGTCACGCGCTCGACGGCCGGCGCGTTGAGTCCATCGTGGTCAGAGCGGGCCTACCTTCCCAACTGGCACCTGGCATTTGACCTCATTGGCGCGCCCCCAACGGAGCCACTCATGGCCAGTATTGTCCCCTGCCGTGCCGGCGGCGGCGGCGGCGGCGGCTGCGCCTTGGCCGCGGGTTCCGTGGCGCCCGCTGCCGGCGCCGCCAACGCGGCCGCGACGGCGGCAGCGGTAGACGCGGCGACAGAGGCCAGCTGCGGACCCCCCCCCCCCCCCCCCCCCCCCCCCCAGCCCCCCCCCCCGCGGCGGTCGGCCACGCCGTCCACGGTGTCCTCCTCGCCTTCCAGCCCGCCGCGTTTGCGCGCCTCGTCCAGTCAGAGGGCGGCGCGCTCGCCTACAACCGCCACTGGCTGTGGGTGCACCGGTATGCGCACCCGCACGCGGCTGTGCGAGCCGTCGTGTTTGTGACGCTGCCCCACTTGCGCGCCGGTGTCTGGCCGGGGGCGGGCTTCCTCCGCCCCTCGGCGCGATACCGGTCGCTGGTGCTCCGCGGTGTGGCGGGGGCGACGCTCGAGCACTCGTACGGGGTAGCGGTGGCGGCGTCGTCGGTGGCGGCGCCCGCCGAGGGCTTTGGCGTGCGGCTGATGGCGGCCTTTTTCTTCATCTGCTTTTTTTGGTTGTACCGGCGGCCGATGGCGCTGCCCCAGCGCGCCTTTCGCGCGGTGTCCGTGCCAGCGTATATTGTGCGGGAGCGCACACGGGAGTGGGCAGCGGCGGGAAAGGGACGAGGGGGGGTGGGGGCGACGGCGGCCGCTTGCTGCACTGGCGTGATGCTGGCGGCCATGGCCCCATTTGCGGTGGTGGGCCTAGCCATGGTCGTCTGGAAGGATGGGTGGCGGGGGGTGGTGGTCAAAGCTCGGACTGCCATGAACGTTCAAATGCCGATGGGTGCGATATGAAATGCGGTAAGAGTCACCCAGAGGGCAAGGAGATGGTCGAAGCTCGGACGACTGGGGACGGACCGAACGCACTGCATCTCGGACAGAAGGTCAGTGTATGATAGCGGTTTCTTCTTTTGGTGGAGTGCCGCATACTTGCGCAATCGCCGAGTACAAGGCATTTGTGTGTTTGGCTGTGGGTCGCGACGCTGCCTATGTCATGCTACGGCAGACAATGCGCTGTTGAGCCGGCACATTAACGTCTGTCAGCGCGGATGTAGGAATACAGGAGCGTCTCTCCTCAAGAGCATCGGAGGTCGCCATCGCAGGAGTTCTGGCAGAGTTCTCAACCGGGCTGACGCTGCTGGGAGCGTTTCTGGCATGTCAAGCGAGATCGACAGCTGGATGCTCTTCCGCAGATTGGCAGCTCCGAGCATCGTCTGTAATCGAATTGATCGCAGAGTCTTGTGTCGAACTTTCATGGACGGGGAAGGATACTCCACTTCATCGCCTCGTCCAGGGACGCTGGTGCTCGTATTCTTCGCTCGTACAGTCGACTCGCCCGCAGCCCGCGCTGCTGAGCGGCCAACCCGACGCTTGCCCCTGGCCGTTGGCGAAAGATGGCGCCCTTGTGGGGTACCACGCGATGGGCTTGCGGGATGGCGGAGCTGCGAGACTTCACGGCGCCACTGGATGCATGCTGTTTCGGCTTCACATGGCCGTGATTCCCCTGCCCTGAGCCGTGTGGCGTCCCTCCTGAACCTGTTTCGAGTGGCTGTGCTTTCTGTTGGCATTTGTGCTGGTGATGCAGCGAGCATGGCAGCTGGATGTGTCCTGTGAGGGGGCTCAGCTGCGCTGGTCTGGCAGTGTGTACACGCGCGTTGTCGGCGGCTCCGCCTCACTGCTCCCCCAGTTGCTTTTCTGGTGCCGTCCACCTCTGTGCTCATAGTGGTGCCTCTATCTTCCTGGTGTCGCATTAGCGTCGGTTTCCTCGGGCCCGTCTCTGGGTCAACTTTTTCTCGGTGCGACAGCATGCGACGGTCATCACGGCTGGCCAAGTCGCGGCCCCGTGTCGTGCGCTTTCAGGACCCAGCCGTTGTTGGTGGCGGCGGCGGCAGCGGTGGCGGCAACCATCGCACTGCTGGTGTGGTCGTTGGAGAATGCATTCCCGGCCAACGGTCGGCTGGGTTGACGGCCGCGAGCGGCCCATCCGTCCAGGCAGCCTGCCCCCAGGAGGCGCTGCTGGAGCGCATTCGGCTGGCGGCGGGCGGCAAGGGCGTCGGGCTGCTATGTTCATCAGAGGTCGAGCAGGGAGACGTGGAGCGGTTTGGTCGTGACTTTCTCTCTACCATTAAGCTGTACGTCCCGATGCATTTCCTTTCTGCCTCGATGGTGTTGCCACTGTATGCTGACTTGGTTCTTCTTCTCTTTTGCAGTGGTCGCTTCCATGTCCATTGCTTTTTTACTGACCACTGGTAGAATTTGCTTGTGCTTGGTTGTGTTGATGACGTTTCCTCCGTGTTTTGCATGCCTGCCATCTGCGCTTTCTTGGTAATGTATTGGGCTGGTGGGTTGCTCTCTTTACAGGGCCCGTTTTGGCGTGACTGACCTGCTACGCCGCAAGTATGCCAACGGGGTACTCCCTGCGCGCATGGAGCGGCGGCGCCAGCCGCTGCGCCAGCTGGTGGCGACGGAGCTTTACGGGTGCAACTCCATCTGCCGCACGGCCCTGCCGCCGCCCATCCCGTCCGACGTACTGGTTGGACGTGCACTGCAGTCAGGGAGGGCGGAGAGCTCGTTTGCGGAGCCCCCGTCAGCCCCCTCGACATCTGCACCTTCCTGCCAGGACGTCACCTTTGCCACGGCCCTTGCCGGCGAGGTGGTTCTCCCGACATACTCGAGTCTGGTCGGCGCTGTCCCTGACCTGCCCATAGTAGCCGAGCGGGAGGTGGTATGGCCACGAGGCCAATCATGCGGATTGCCTGCTGCTGTGAAGCAGCATTTTTTTGATCTGTGCGGCGGAGAGCGCGTTCGCCCTTCTTTCTTGCGGGGTGGGATGTTGGCTGGGGCGGACTTGGCGGTGCTACACCCGTGCCACCAACCTGAATTTGTGGGTGTCGAGCTGGTGGAGGCTGCTTCTCCCTTTGGTACTTCTGTCGCTCGTGATTCCGGCCATTGGTGTGAGGCCCTTCGCCAGGCCTTGCCGCTCCGTCGTTTGGTCGGCGAAGAGCCTGCTGGACGGCCGGGGCATAGCTTGGTGGCTGTCGAAGCAAGCTTTGGATCCATACTGCCCCGGTCGCTGCCAACTGCTGATCACGAGGTGCGCCGGGACGTATCGTTGCTGGTTCAGAGCACCTCCCCGGCGTATTGGGAGATTGACGCTGTCGCCCAGGCCAAGGCCCTCCTGGTCGGCGTGTCAAGCGGAAAATGCGGTTTAACAGGTGGCACGGACGCAGCGCGTGACGTTGAGCACTCCATGGTGGACGAGGAGCACCAGACGGTGCCAAGGGAGCCGTCAACCATCGATTGTCCAGTGCTCGCCTCGTTCGTGGCGGCTACCGACGTTTCCATGCCTGTGTCTAGATGCACGAGCTTGCCTTGCCCGCGTGCCGTTGCCCAGGCTGCGCTGCAGGCGCTCGAGGCTAGGGGGCCTGCTACTGCCGGGATGTGGGCAAGACGTCTCTTTGAGGACACCTCGGCGCTGCCGTGGCGCTGGCATTGGGATCAGACCGATGTAGTGATTGGGGCGCCACCCGCTTGGACGCTGGACGAGGCGGCGGACCGGGCCTTGGAGGCATCTCTCCGCGATGGAACCGCAGGGCTGGCCGCGCCACGCGCGCTTCCCGATGTGCGCCGCCATGTCGATTCTCTGTGGCGGGTTTGCGCTGCCGTGGCCGCTCGATACAAGCGCGGCGAGGTGGCCGCGCTGGCTCGCTCCTTTGCTTATCTGGTGGGGGGCTCGCAGACCAACGGCCATGCTCGTGCCACTGGCCAGCTGACAAGCGACCCAGCGGTTGCGCTGGAGAACAAGATGTGCTCCTATGACAACCTCGAGCAGCCGGTCAGTGTCACAGCCGGGGCTATCGAACCTCGACTCCCTGGTCAGTCGATGCCCCGGGTCCCTGTGCTGTCGGTCAACGGTGGATCTGTTACACCCTCAGCTGATATGGAAACCGCGCGCGACTCGCCCGGGGTTATTGCAACTCCAATGGGCGGAGGGAGTTTCAAAGGCGCACCTGGCCGGCTCGGCATCGCCCAGAAGCAGGCGCATCCTGTGCGCCACGCCCATTTCGCGCCATCCATGCCGTCTTTGTCGCCCCCTGAGCGGGTGGTGCCTGCTGATGAGCGGCTGCTACAGTGTGGTGAGCGGCTGGAGACGGCTGGTACCCTGCTGGTGCCCGATGGTGCACAGCTGGCGCCGGCTGGAGAGCGGTCGATGACAGCTTCCGAGCAGTTGGTGCCAGCTGGTGAGGTTGCTTTCTCGGAGGCCGATTCCAGCACGCTGGTCCCCACAAGCGGGAGCGGCTCGCGTAGTCGCCTTGCGCCGGCGTCTGGCTCATCCTCGGGCCGCCATGGCGGTAGCTGTATAGCGAACATGGCCCACCAGGTGGCTGTACTTGACGGGTTTCTCTCTCGCAAGCCGCAGCCGTTACGAGTCCTGCGCAACCCGCAGCAGCTCAACGTGGCCAAGACGCAGCTGGATGCCGCCGCTCAACTGCTGGGGCACTCGACCGTCCTGGTACTGCCGCCGCCCATGCAGCCACTCTCGCTCACGTGCCTCCTGGCCGAAACCTACTTGTGTACCAGAGGCTTCGATCACCGGTGCCTGTGGGTGTCTTCTGCAAGCACAGCGAGCCTGACTTACGCCTTTGAGTTCCACCAGCTGGCGCTCCCCGATCACCACCTCGTTCTTCTTGACGCGGAGCCTCGGGCGTCTTCCCGAGCCACTGCTGCTGCGGCCCGCTTTGTGTTTGCATCAGTGTCGGCGGCGCGCGCCCTGCTGGCTGACCACGCGCTCTTTTCTTTTGTGGTCTTTGACTGCGGTGCCAGCGACTTCCAGGCCATAGAACTTGCGGACCTGGTTGCGCTCCAGCCGCAGCTCCGCCTGGTCCCTTCGACGGCGGTGTTACTGGTGGAGGATGCTGTGAGCCCCCTCGGTGTGGCTGACCGAGATTTGCACCGTATTGTCCGTCTGGCCGACCGAGCGCAGTGTGGTGTGTCATCGGCGCTGGTGCGGCGGTCCACGGACGCGGGCATCCAGGGAGTCGTCCGGGCGTCTATCAACGACTACGTCGAGCCGTCCGTGCCGGTGTTGGCCTCCCTTCGCGTACTTGATGCGGCCGCGGCGTCCCTCATCCGGCCTCTTTGGCTCCGCCGCCATCCTGCTGTATGCGTGACGGGCGGTGGGCGGCAGGGCGGCCTGTCACTTCCACCGGCCCCAGACGCGGCGCCGGCGCTCCGCGACCTCGTTGCGGACAACCTGTCGGGGGCGGTTATTCAGATGCAGGACGAATTTGCTGCCGCTGCCGGCCCTATGCAGACGACGCTTGTGGGCAGAGGATCCCTGTCAGATTTGAAGGCGATGACAACGCTGCACGTGCTGCGGTGCGCACGAGACCATGCGCTCTTGCACGGCGTCGACACCTGCTTGCAATTCCTCCAAGAGGCCCAGGCACACTATGATGGCCAGGTGCAATGCCTGGGCCCATGGTGCCAGCGCATTGAGGAAGAGATGTGGGACGCTGGGGCGGGCCAGCCGTCGGTAACAGCCGCTCTGCAGCAGATTGTGGCCTCCGAGACTGGGAGCGTCCTCATCGTGACCGGGCCGCGGGACCTCGCCACCGTCTCGGCGGCTTTGCCAAGTGTGCGGCGGCTGAACCAAGCTGGCCTCACGGAGCCAGCATCGCCGCTTCTGTCGTCGAGCGAGTCGTCGTCAACGGCGGACGTACTGGTGGCCGACCACGACAACTTGGCGTCTGTGTCCGACGCGCTCTACCCGCGGCTTGCGCTTGTGGTGCTGGTATCTACCACACCGCCCGTTGCACTGTTGCAATTTATCAACGCTGGCGCTGTGCGGTGTCGATATGTACAGATGAGCGAGGCCGCCGTCGACGCACAGCGAGAAGAGGAGCAGATTGCCTCCCGCTTTGATGCCGCTCTGCAGCACTACTCTCCTACCAGCGCCACGAGCGCGGGTGCTGTCAACGGTCTTGTTCCACTCGCGTCTTTGCGCGAATGCCCAGCTCCGGGCGTCATCCGCCTTCCGAGTCGGTTTTGCGAGAACCACTCGCCGATGCAGCTGGCTGCCGTTTTATCTTCCCAGCTGGCACCGCCCTCGTGCAGCGGTCTGCTTGTCTCGCTGGAGGTCGGGCCGGCGTTCCTGGTCAGTTTTCCGACAGCGGTAACCCACTTGACAGCAGCCATTATCTCATCGTCAATGCTATCCTCGCGTGTGTCGTTCAACGTTGTTTTTCCCGAGGGCGCGGACCTGTCGACGCCCACCAAGACGGCGGGACCGACGCTGTCCGGCTCCCGCCGGGGCCCCGGCAGTGGCTCGGGTGGATCGTCGTCTTCTGGGCCGAGAAGGCTTGCGGGCACGCCGCCGAGCGGTCGTGGCCGCGGCCGCGGTCGAGGCGGCGGGAGTCGGGCAACGCACGTGCGTCACTCGGCGGCCGCGCCGCCCAAGCGGCGCTACTCGGTGGGTGGCTTTTCCTACCAAGACAATCGCCAGACGCGGCTGCAGGTGTCGCACCGGTAGGGAGCATGTGGCTGCTCGTCTTCGGACCGCCATTTGCACGTGTTGAGCCGCACATTCGGATGGTGAGCTCCTGTCGTCCGGTTTGCATGTTGGTTGTTCTAGTTGCGCGCTTGCTCGTGGGTGTTCGGTGTGGCGCGAGCAGTATCATGCATTTTTTTCTGTTCTCTCGCTTGCCTACATATCAACGCCGACGCATCTTCTTTCCACCTCTGCGCCCTGCCGGGGCCCCGCGCCGCTTGTTGGCCCCCATGGCGTTGCGGCCGCCTCCCCGCGGCCGGTCACCCCCGTGGGGCACGTGGCCCGGCACGTCATCGCCGAGCGCGCCGGCGTCAGGGTCTGCCGCGAGTTTGGCCACCAAGTCCCCAAACTTCTCTGCAGGAGCAAACGCCGACGCCGCGCCCTTCTTCTTGCCGCCCGTCTTGCCTGCCCCGCCACGGCGGCCATCCCCGTCCCCCAAGCTGTTCTCGCTGCCAAAGTCCATCGACGCGCCATCGTCGGCGTCCGAGCCGCCGCCCCATGCATCGCCGGGACCGCTGTCCCCATCGCTCGGGTCGTCACTCCCCGACTCGTCGCCGTTGCCAAACGCCTCGCGAAAGGCCGCCGCTTCCGCCGCCTCATCGTCGCTGTCTCCCAAGTCGTCCGACTCGTCATCCCCGTCGCTGCCCCCGCCACCGGCTGCGGCGGACGTGCCGTACGTGTTCCGCATCTCCCGTTGGAGCACGTCATCAAACGCGGCGTCCGTATCCGCGTCCTCGTCCAGCGCCTCCCCGTCCGCCGGCGGGCCCACCGCCGCGTCGTCGCCCCCGTCAGCGGCGGCCGGGTTCACTGGCCGCACGACGCGCGTAAAGAAGGCGTCATCTTCGCGCCCCCCACCCGCCGCCATCATCGCCGCAAACTCGTCAGTGCCAACGCGCGGACGGGCCGCCGCATGCGCGGCGGCGGCCGCCTGCCGGTGGCCGAGCGCCTCCGCGTGGGCAGCCTTGGGCTTCTTACCAACAAAGCGTTCCAAGAAGGCGGCAACGGTGAAATCGGCGAGCGCGTCGCCCCCGTACGCGGGGCTGGTCGATGCCTCATCGCCGCCAAGGAGGGTGTCCGCAAAGCGACGGACGCTCGGGTGCGCGTGCGACGAGAGAACCGTCAGCTCCCACAGCGCGGACGCTTCCGCGCTTGCGTACTCAGGCGAACGGTTTTTGGGATCATACGCGGCCGACCGGGATGGCAGCGGCTTGCCGTCAGCGCCGGCCGCGGTCACCCCCGGGAGCGCCATAATGGTGGCATCCCCGCCGCTGCCGCCCGATACTTTCGGGGCCGGCGTGCGGACGCTGCTGCCGCCGTCGGCGTCGCGGTCGGCGTCGCGATAAACCTCCACACCATCGCTGTCGCTGTCGTCCGCAGGCACGGCAGGGGCGGTGGCGGCGAGCGCAGCGCTGTCAGCGTCGGCCTTGCGGTCGGCGTCCACGTACACCTCGTCCATCCCTCCGTCGCCATCGACGGCCGCAGGCTCTTCGGGCAGCACCACCATGGAGCGGAGGAGGGCCGCTACCTTGGCGGAGGTGCGACGGCGGCCGCGCTCCCCCGACGGAGCGCCACGACCTCCGCGCCCGCCCCGCCCGCCCCGCCCGCCACGTCCACCCCTCCCCCCCCGGCCGGCGGCACCACGGTCTTCGCGCCGGCCCGCGGGCCCCTCCACCACAGACGTGGTATCTTCCCCGGTGACGGCGGCGAGGATAACCAGCAACGACGCCGCCGCCAAGTGCGCGGGTGCGTGCACGGCCATCGTCAGTAGGCGCTTGGCAAACGCGGCCAGCCGCGCCGAGTCGCTGTCCGACCGCATTGCTGCCAGCAACACGCCGAGGAAGCGCGCCTGCACCCGCGGGCGCGCGGCGAGCAACGCCGGGGACCCAACCTGCGCGTACAGGGCGCGGTAGAAGCGGGTAGCCGAAGCGGGTGACGACGCGGTGACGACGCGCAGCAGCGCCAGTGCGTGCGTCGCCGCGCGGAAGGAGCGCGCGTGGGCGACCGAGAAGAGCGCATCCAGCTGTGGAGCAAAGAGGCTGGTCAGGGCGGGGGTGCTTGCCGCGCCCTCGCTGGCGCCGCCCTTGCCACCCGGTCCGCGGCCCTGCGCGCCGCCGCTGGTGTATGGGAACGCACGGTTGGTCGCGGCAAGCAGGGCGCCCATGAGGCGGCTCTCCTTGCGCTCCTCCGTCGGGACCCCCAACGCTGAGTTCGAGGCGGCGGCAGCACCACCGGCGCCCTTCTCGGCTGCCGCTGCAGCCTTGCGATGGCGGTCCCGCTTGAGCCGCTTCCTCTTCTTGGCCGCCACCGCGTCGTCGACGGGCGCGGACAGCCGCCCCGCCGACCGGTCGGCGGCGTCGCGCGCGAGGCAGTCGGCAAACAGTTCCATGTACAGGGCGACAAGGGAACGCGACAGCGCCACGTCGCGTCCGCGCACAAAGCGGGTGTTGCCGAGCAACAACACCGCGTAGTACTGGGTGCGGACGGACACACCCGGGCGGCGCGCGAGGCGCGCCAGCTCCGCAGCAACGACCGGCGCCATGGCCTCGTGGGCGCCCATGAGGCGGGCGAGCGCGTGGGAGGCGGCGGCGGCGACGGCCCGCTCCGGGTCGCCAAGCTTGTTGATGAGCAGCGCGAGGAGGGAGGCTTCCGCCTCGGGCCGAGAGTTGAGCAACTGCAGCGTAATGTGGATGGCGTGCTTCCGCGTGTGCGCCACGGTCGCGTGGGAGGCGACGGAGAGGGAAGAGACGAGTTGCGCATAGGCATCCTTGAGCGCCGACTCAAAGTGCGCGTACACCAGGTGGCGCTTGGTCAGGCCCCCGCCCGCCGCGGCCACGTCCCCGCCTGCGCCACCCCGCCCCGGCGCCGGCCCAAAGGGCACTGCCGCAAACGGCCGAAGCCGCCGGTCGGGCGGCAGCAAGTCATGGACAAACAGGTCTGCCGCTGCGTCCAAGGCGGTCGTCATGGACGAGTGGGAGGCTTGCACCTTGGCCGCGGCGGTGACGAGCGCGCGGATATCCTCTAGCCGGTGCACGGGGGATTGTTGAACGCGCAGGGCGCGCGCGGCGATGCGGTCACGGGCGGTCCCGCCCGAGGCGGCCGCCTCGAGCAACTGCCGGCGGGCCCGGTGGGAGCCCGCCACGGACGCCAGCCGCGCCTCATGGGCGGCGGTGGCAGCGGCGTGGGCCTCGGCCGCAGCGGCAACCCAGATGGAGGGGGATGTGGAGGCGGTGCCACCGCGGGCCTTAGCCGCAGACGGCCAGGCCGGGGCGCACTCGAACCAGTGACCGCCGGTAAAGTCGGCGTCCTCAAACACCACTCCGGGGAGGGAGGACAGGGGGACGTCCACCATGGTGGCCAGACAGCGAGGGGTTGGCTCTGACGGGAGGGCAGCCAGCAAACACTCGAGTAGCGACAGCAGCTGTGAGCAGCGGTAGAGGCAGTGTGCAATGTAGGGACACGCCTCGCATCGCCGCTGGCTCTGGTGGCCGGCGACGCTCAAAGACGTCGCGGCCGGCACGACGACGACGCCCTTGTCCAGACAAGTACATCCGCTTCGGACTGATCGCAGAGTACCCGTGTAGCAAAAAAAGCTGTCTGGCCTGTCCAAATCACAGCCATAATAAGGGTTTGTGATGGCGATGTTCGGTGCTACTTTATTGCTGGGCATGGTAGCCTTGGCCCCAATCGCTGGGTTCCATTCTGTCTGTAAACCCGTTCCACGGAGTGCCGCCCGTAGCCCGCCCCAGATACTTGCCCGAGCCCTATTGGTGAGTCTGAATCTTCCACTCGCCACCAATCAACGTTCACCGCCAACGCCAATGCGCGCATCGCCGCGACGAGGCGGCGGCGGGTCGGGCCTTACCGGAAACACCCTTCACGTGCCCTTGAAGGCTGTGTGCCCTCCACACCAAGATCTGCCCTGCCCAGCCGTTTGTCCGCCGAGCCGCGCCAGGCCGGTCAACGGAGGCCACTTGACAGACGTATCTCAATTGGGGTGGCGTGACCACCACGACCGTCTGAAAAAGCCTCCTCGCGAGCCCCCCCGCGGCCGCGCGTCGCCGGCGGCGGCGGCTCTCGCCGGCGGTCGCCGCCAAAAGGCGCAGTGACCCACGTAACGCGCAGAGCTTCCAGCCCCACCCCAACGGTTCCAGGAGGGGGCACCTTTGGCGACGGCGCTGGCAGAGATCGGAAGAGCACACGTCTGAACTCCAGTCACGTCCGCATCTCGTATGCCGTCTTCTGCTTGAAAAAAAA
>ENA-ORXR01002825-ORXR01002825.1-marine-metagenome-genome-assembly--contig:-NODE-2825-length-16145-cov-17.100884_pt1 | contig 16145 bp, 20 predicted proteins | sample MGYA00237866_ERZ511479 | MGnify/ENA metagenome assembly ERZ511479 | reverse complement strand
GGGTGTAAAGAAGCCGATTCTTTCTCTCAGTGCTGAAAACCTTCCGCGAGTGCAACACCACATGCCTCGCCCCCACAAAGAGAGCGCCCACGACGGCGTCAAAACAGAGCACATTGATGTATCGCATGGCTCCCCCCAGACCCGAAGAATATTTGTATCGCGCCGCCTCGCAGCCAGCCCGGAGGCCCCGTTGCGATACACAGAGGACTTGAAGCCCTGAATAAATGCAAGCGCCAGGGGCGTACCGTCAATGAAGACTGAAAATGGGTATTGCTACACAGCCCCGTAGACGATGACGGGCACCTGAACTTCTCCCGGCCCGAGCCTGGGCGATTGCCGCACAGCGGAGCTCACCCTGACCAGGTGGTCTCGCCTGCTGTCGTCTGCCTCCTCTGAAGACGTCACAGCCCCCAGCTTTTTGCCATTTGACAGCCGAAGGCGGAAGTGCTTTTTCGTGGATTTTTGATCCAGGACGTTGGAGGCGCCTTACAATCGCAGAACGGCCTTTATGCGTGTCAGATCCGCGCCAATCAGCGGCGCCGCCAGTCTCATTGAAGGTAGGAGATTCACCTTGGGCTCCATTGTTTGTGAAAACATGCCGGCAGGATCTTGAGTTTCACGTCGAACATGCTTTCCTGTTGCCTCTGCCCATGCCTCTGGTACGTGCGACTCGGCAAGGTTTGTCGCGAGCTCGGCCGTGGACTTCGCCGACACCACGATAGTGAGTGCAGAAGCATAGGGGAAGCGGCGTGATAGAATAGGACGAGAGAGAGATCCCAGCAGGCGCTCCGTCGGGAATTGCCAGAACAACCAAGCTGGGCCAGAGGAACGAAGGTTGGCAGTCACGTCCAGAGGGGCAACAATGGTGGGACGGCACACCCAAAGTCTGTCATCTTTTCCGGCGTAGACGTGGGTGTAGAAAGCGTGGCAGAAGCGCTTGATGAGCCGGTCTGCCTCATGGAGTTCGCCTTCTGTCATGAAATTTGGCTTGAAAAGAAGACGACACGCCCGTCATATCAACACGAACATCTTGAGATACTCCTCGGGAATCCGGTCTTTCTAGTGGCTATTCCCCTGATCCCGAGGATCTATTGATCCTACATACGCAAAAAGTGGAATCTTTCTTCCTTGTCGAGCACGTCTTGATTTTCTCACGTGCCCTCGAACAGTTCAACGGGCAAGACGCGCTCCCTGCGTCTGCCTACGTTAAAAAAGAATAGAACCGACGTGAGGAAGGATCTTTTTCGAGGTGCCGCGAACGAGGATCAAATCACGCTCAAATGATCAATTGATCCTCTCTGGGGAATAGACACGAGGACGACTTCCCCGACGCTCAAGACAAAGTACAACCAATGGTCGGCTATGCAAGAGCCCGAATGTTTTCGTACATCTCACAACGAGCATGATTGTTGGAGGGGCACTGTCTAGCGGCCGGCCTTGATCTCGCGGCCTGTTGCTTCGCAGACGGACTTGGAAACGATCCAGGGCTGATCGTCTTCTACCTTGTCGTTCTCGGCCGCGAACAGCTTCCAAAGGCGCGGAACAACATTGCACAAGATCAGGTGGATGGTGTCATAGGGTACCAGCTCGGCGCCGATACCCCAGAATTACTTGAGGAAGGGGTAGCGCTACTTGTTGTCGGGGCTGGGAAAGAAGAACAGAGAGTATCACTTAAAGCCCGTTTCTTGCGCCAGGGAGCGAGCAGAAGCCTTGATTTCTCCTGCTCTGGGTTCTTCTACCACCCTGGCGACGCCTGCAGTGATGCCTGTTGCGGTACGCCGCGCGCCGTTGAGTTGCCCATCATGTCGAAACAGCGGCGCTTAGACGGGGGGGGGTAGTCGGGGGCGTAGGGTTGGTAGTTGTATCGCCGTTTGCGGCGCACCCCTGACAAACGTCTGAACCTGCCGGGGTTGTCACCATTTCCGCCCATAGCGTTCAGCATCTTGTCACCACGGGGCTTACCCGTGGTGAACTGAATCCCGAAGGCGCATACGATCTCTGGCTTTCCGTGGCCGGCGACGGTCACCCCGGTCACGCCGGCAGCCAAGGCGTTCAGCTCGTCAGTAATCGGAGTGAAAAACGATTCCAAATCCGCCAGCCGACTAGGTCCAGGGGTAATCCCGAGGATCAACTGCGACACCACTCTTACTCGTGCGCTTAGATCGACGTTGAGTATGGTTGTACAGTCTTTCTCCATTCCTGTAGGTTCCTCTACTATCCACCCCTGGATACGAACGAGACAGCTTTGCACTGCCAGGAAGGGCGATTCTTCAGTCTTCTGCACGAAAAAAGAGGGCTACTTGGGAGTCTGTCGGGCGACACAAAGGGTGGACAGCACTGGAGAAAGACTGTAGTAATGGGCAACCTTCGAAACGTCTTTGCTTCCATGCCTTAAAACTGTCCGTGGAAATATTCAGCGCGATACACGTATTGGATGAGAAGTAGCCCTGTGCCACGAGTTTGCGGAAGATTTCGCCGTCATACCGATCCCGGAGGTCCTTGGGTCGGTCAGCTCATGCGGCCTCTCGTCCTTGTTTCATGGTCTCGACCATACCGGCACCAATTTCTGGGTCAGCCAGCATCGTCCTGAGCCAAGCAAGCAAAGGTCAGAAGGTTGCCTCCTTATGCGGTCTGCCGTCAGCGCGGAAGCGAGGGCCATCACACATATCACAGACAGTAAGATCCTCGCTGCGTGCCGTGAACGCGACACAGCCGGCACGACAGCAATCGACTTTCCGTGTGTGTAGGTCGCTGCTAGAGCCGACCATTGAGTTTCTAGTGTGGGGTTTTAGACAGGTTCCTGTCGAGCGCTTCTGTCGCAGGTAGTCGTCCGTAGCCTCGCGTGACAATCAGTGCTGTATGACAAAGTTGCACGCAACGAAGTCGTCAATGTTATCTTGACAAATATCCGGGGGGATGCATACACCGTTTGGCCGCCGAGACGGCGGCTCAAGGACTGCTGGGGCAGTATCGTGCGACTCATCGCCTCCACCTGCAGATATGCCCTGCCCTCCCCTCCGCCCCCCTCCGTCGTCCGCACCGCCCTGTGCAGCTGCAGGAGCGGCGGTCGCAGGGGCAGCAGCCGCGGCCGCAGAGGCGATGACCGGAGCCGCAGAGCGCATCGAGAGGCGACGGGGTCGCCCGCTCCGTAGCCGTCGGTGCGCAAACCATGTCGTGCGCGACACGAGTGAAAACCCCCCGAGCACCCCTTCACCGCACGAAGGGCAGAAACACGCCGGCTAGTCCACCATGCCGACTGGACAGAAGGAGCTTCGAGGGAGTGAGGGGGAGATGGGGCAGACATGGGGAGGAAGGAGGGGGGGGCTTGTGTCGTGGTGTGCAGTGACGACTGGGGAGAGAGAAGTCGGTCCCAGCCAGCATCTGGGTCGGATTACAGACGGTGCGCAGCGGGAACTGAGGAGGCTTAGGCCGTCGTTATGGAGCACGACGTCATCTGATTGGATACTTCTAGATGGATTAGGAGGCTTCCAGAAGAATCTCTCGGTGCTCGGTTGAAAGCCAATCAGAACTCGTGCCGGATCCGCGTTCTTGTATGCGACTGTCAGGACCCCGTGATATGGACGTTCATGTTGTCCGACCCCTGTTGCCGGGTGGGTGGGAGCCGAAAACGCGTTCTAAACACGGATCTGTTCTCATAGGACAGAACATGTTCAGGTGCTCCTTGGTGTGTCCATTGTCGCATAAAGCGGTGCCGGGCCGCGGCACTGGCCGGTACGGTCGCCAGCGGGGCACCGATCGTTGCCGTTGACATGGCGTGACCCAGATTGGACAGGTGGCCTTGTCCTTGCTGGCTGCTATTGCTGTCTTCCCAATTTTGGCCGATCCCGTCGATGTCAAGAAGGGTGATCAACTGTGCGAAACTGTGTCTCAGCCATCCATTCAGCCGGATAAAGTGGATCCGCCAATGGGCAGTTGACCGAGACACTGTCTTGACTTCGACCACATCGGCCAAAATTGGGAAGACAGCAATATCTTGATTGATTGTGGGTCGTTCGCATGTGAGTGTTTATTGCTTGAGTTATCTGCTTGACAGTAGGGGGGTCCACTGATATGGAACCCCAGATCTCCCCTAGGGGAGGCTACTGTGTGGGATTCGGGGCCATTTGGGCCCGCTTGCTCAAATAGCTTAAGGGGACAGCGGGGCGCCCGTGGCCCGGCTTCCCCACAAAAACCAACTGCGTTCTCACCTCCTCTCAGCCTCTCTGCGCCTTCGGGTGGCTTCCCAGGTGACCGTGTCACCGGGAGAGAGTAGAGCAAGGGTGTGCGGGCGGGTTCTCTCAGCTGTGCAGGTGTCCCTATCTGTTTCTGTGAGCTGGGGTGACACGGCGTGTTATGCGACATCCATCTGGCCTATGCAGGCCTTCTATACAGGATGCAGAACTGTGTACTCCTCAGTGAATTTTTGAGAAAGCGCTGTCCTCGCAAGGACCATCGCAAAGCCAATGCATCAGCCGCATGCAACCTTTTCCCATGCCAGATGGAGGGATGGTTTCCCCCACTTCGGAAGTCCCTCTTTTTCAGCTGTGCTTTTCAGGTTGCTCTCACGCTAAAGGTAGAGGTAGACGGAGGACTTGAGAGTATCAAGCCAGGCTTCGGTACGAGCTGGGTTGTTGCTGCATGCGGTGCAGTGCCAATCACATGCCATCCTCCGCAGCACTTCAGACCCAGCGGCCGGTTTCCTCATTGGATCCATGAATGAAAAAGCAGAAGAAAACTGTGAATACTGTATTCTGACCGTGTCAAGACGAGCATCGTCCGCCTTTGTGTTTTTGTATCTAAATCGAATCGTTTCAGCCCGATGCGCATCATTAGAACAGTGAGCGCTTTCGCTGCAGTCGTGGATGCCCATCGAAGTTCCGATCCCGTCGACCGCAGCCATGATATCCTGAGGCCCTTTCGCAGCACGTTTCGCAGTTCCGCGGGGCCCGCAGAACCGGGGTGCATTATCTGCGAAAGAACATGCGGGCACCGGACAAACCGTTACTGCACTTACGAGGCACGCGAGCCAAGAATACTTCCAGTGGGATTCAATTGATCATCAATACTGGCGGGCACCTTAGTGGTGGCCACCTTCTTCGCAGCAACTCGCACCGCGATGCACCCTCCCGTTTGGCAGACTGCCGCTGCTGCGGACGTCACTATCGCGTCTGCGGCCATGTCTCGCGGGCGTGGACTTTTATTAGCTTCTCCATCCCCTGTTGCAAACACCCTTTTTACTCTTGAGGACATCCAGGCCCGCTACGGCGGTTGCTTTGCCCGCGCCATGCGCATGCTGGCGGACGCCGTTGTCACATTTTTGCACCCTCTTCTTCCACGTTTCGGGCTGTCTCCTTTGTGCCGTACAGCTCTGGCCTTGCGGTTCTTAGGTGGCGGTAGCTACGTTGACATCTGTGCAGTATTTGGCGTGCACCCCGCCACGCTGTACCGGTCTTTGTGGGAGGTGATTGACGCCATCAATGCGACCCCTTCCCTGGACTTGGACTTCCAGCTGAGCTACTGCGGGAGGCCATGTGTGGTTGGTGAGCAGGTGGAAGGGATGTGGTTGTCGGCGGGTAAAGACACGAGAATGGGTCCGGGGTGACGAGGAGACGAGAGTGGTTTGCCGGACGGGCTGGTGCGGTCGCCGCCGGTCACGGAGACAAAAATGGCGCCTGCATGTCCACAAATTGGTCTTCACCGATACTTTTTGAAGTATTCAACTCCTGCTCATTCGCGGGAATTACGTGCAGCGCTGTGCATCCCGTGTTTTTCAGCATACGCGGCGCGGCCGCGTATGTTGACAAATCGGGGATGCGCCGGGCTGCAGCGCAGCCCGCGGCCGTCGACAAGAGCCAATAGGAGCTTCACATCGCGGGCCCCGTCTTCTGCGAAAGCGGTCTGCGAAAGGGCCTGACTGGAGGTGCCGATGCACGTTCAAGTAAGTACCCTTCGAAAGAGAGAAATTGTACACACACCTGTGCTATGGCGCGTCGCCAAAGAATGATCGGATCCGAGAAAGTTCCACAGCAAGTTACAGCATACTGTGACCGTGCTGTGACTGTGCTTTGAAATAAAATTGCATGCTGAGGGCTCCTGGATGGCTCTGTGGGAGGCCAGGACGATCACAGCAATTTTCAATTCTGTGCTGTGAGCAGCTGTGAACTGCTGTGACTTGCTATCAGCGTTTCTCAGATCCGATCAATCTTTGGCGACGCGCCATAAAGGTGACGTCATTCCGGGGCTTACGGATGGCCTCGTTGCAATCAAGGCGAGCGCCTTGCTGGAGAATTCTCCCCACGTGGTCTGTGGGCGTGGGGCCCAGTTGACTTCTCGTAGTCTCGCTCCACTCGTGCGTCGTCGTCTCGGCCCCCACCACCTCCGACCTCCACAATGTGTGTGTTCTTCCTGTCCTTCTTTTTTTAACGACTTCGGCGTGTGTGATTACACGTGCATGCGAGTATGTGAATCATTCGAGTTGTTTCTGGTGGGCATGACAGATCGGTTTCCGTCCCTTGTTATAGCTGTTTCCTCTGCTTTCCTTGTGTGCCGCTGGCCATTCTTGCATGTGCCTTCGCGCGTGCCCTCTACTTCGTATGTTTCGGCTTGTGCTTGATTTTTTCTGTTCGCTTCTGTCCCACTTCCATTTACATTTGTCAACCCGCGTCTTCATTTCGTATCAGATAACCTTGATAACCTCAACGACATTGGTATGTTCTCGGAGGGGGGGGGGGTGTGGTCCGATGGATCGGCAATGAGAGAGGGTTGGTCCGAGTGGATGGTGGCTGGCTCGGCGATCTGATGAATCGAGACGTGTGCCACAGGCTCTCTCCTTGCTCTATTCTGACTTTGTTCATGCGCTAGTTGTCCTCTGTACGTGTTCTCTTTCTTCGTCATGGTTGCCCTTTCTTGCTCTCGCTTGTGCTCCCACCGTCTTCGCGTGGGATCTCTCACCTATGCACGTCGCCCGGTTCACCGGCCGCAGTACGGAATCAATCAATAAAACTTCCCCACGTGTCTTAACTGCCGCCGACGACACCTGCCGACGTAGTTAAACATAAGAACACAAAGGCGTTTCTATTTAGGTGTCGGAGTGTATTTGTCATCTGGCTCGCATCGGAGGATGCGTATCCTGGGCTCCATGAGAAGTGTAGCGAAAGCGCTCGCCGATGCACTGTAGGCCCGAATCGGGATGCGAACGAAAATCGTGTTTAGATGGACGTGTGCCAAATCAGGACGATGGGTTGGAACTATCCAGAGTTTGATCGAATCAGATGCACTGAATTTTATGCCGTCGATCCGGTTCATGATCGATCTTAGTTTTTGGACAGAGATAATTTATTTCAGCCTATTGCGAATATCCGATTGGACACCACAAATGCCGTCTCACTGCGGTAACTTCATTTGGACTCTGTACGTGCTCTGCTACTTCTTTACAGGTTTAACATTTGTGTTTGGTAACCGATTGCTAACGTCAGACGCAATGGTCTTTCAAATCGTTTATCGACACGAATGAAGTGTAGCGCGGAGCACTCGCAGCCAATCCTGGAGAAGTCAGTGCCAGAGTTCCTTGGCACGGCTCGATCACACGGCTGCGCGGTAGGTCACCCAACGCATCCACGTGCCCTCTGACTCGTTCCCATCCTCCTCGGCAAGATCTATATCGACGTCTATTCTATGGGCAGCACATCACGATCAGGTGCCAGCCAGCGGCGCACCACCTTGAAGTGTGCTAAGTCGCCCGAGACCGGGCCGTTCACATCACGCTTCAATGGTCTTGGTACGCCTCATGATGGTGTGAGTTTCGTGGGGATAGTGCGGTAGGCCTTGGTGGTACCGTTGACGGGTGGCGCAGGCAGTTTGGGTTGGTACTGTACTGGTTGGGTATGGAATCAAGGTCGGAGGAGGCGAGTGGTGGCGCATGGCTCGCCCGTGGCCTCGTGCTGAAGTTGTATCAAATCGCATTCATGTGACACGAGTTGAATCGTCGCGATTCCGTACCACGCTACTTGGGGACTTACCCCGGCGGTTTTCAGATTGGTGCCAGTACGTCTGAAATAGCTGTACTGGGCCATATTCGACCCCGCTTTTCCTCAGTGTCTACACTATCAGTATAGATGGCATATTCGCATTTTAGAGCAACAGTACGCGGCCAGCACGGTTCTGACACTGTTCAACGACATGTCCGGGAGCCGCCCCCCCCCCCCTCACAGCTCCAATTGGGGGCATCACCGCACCTGGTGAGACAAGTCACGTGGCCCCCCTTGGTGCCACGATTGCGAGCGTGCCTGGGCTGGATTCGTATTCAATCAGCGGTCTGATACGTGATGCCAGCTGGAGAGCTGTCGTACAGGGCCGCACCAGCTGAATACGTTGCAGGAAACAGAAGCATCTTTTATGGTTCTGTAGCGCCCTCTGGCTGGGGGTAGTACACCCTCTTCCTACCTCCTCGCGCTCTTCCCCCGCCCCTCGCCACCCGACCCGAACCGCACCCAAAAAGCCAGAACGAAGCAACGACAGGGAGATGAGCACATGCAGTGCCCCACCCCCTCGCCGTCCCCATCCGCGCCGTCCGCAACGACTATAGGGGTAGCAGGGGCCGTAGGAGCAAATGAGACTGTAGAAATACATGGTACAGTAGGAGAACAATGGGCAGTATGGCTAAAAGGGGAAGTATTGCGAAAGGAGGCAGCGGAGGGAAAAGAGCAGTAGGCAGGAAACAGGCAGTAGGAGAAGAGCGGCAGTAGGCGAAAAGGTGGCTGCAAAGGCCACATGGGCAGAGAGAGAAGAAGCACATCACTGGACATGTGCACATTTACGGAGGGAGAACGGCGGACCAAACGATACGCAGTGCACACATCATACCACTCTCCTTGTCCTACTAGTCCTCACGACACGTAACGTACTTGAGAACTAAAAATACAAGACGGGCGAGGGGGCTGTCAACGACGCGCAGCTCGGGCGTGATGGGATCCGTACGCGGTAGAGGAAGCCGTGACGCCGGCGTGACTCCCGGCCCCTCCTTCATGCGCGACGACGGCGGTAGCCGTCAGCGGTAGCTGTACCGCGGCCGAACGCCTTTAAGGCGCAGGGGGTGCGGGGGGGCGGGGGTTCGCGAGGGCTGCCGGAGTGGGGGGCACGGCCAGGTGGTACCATTGAGGGCCAATGGCCCACTGGACGCCGTTCCCCGGGGAGATTCCACGTCGGCTGACCCTCCCAAGAGCGACATACGCTGCACCAATCGATGATCGCCCGAAGCAACGGGTAGTCAGAACGCGGCCACTGAGGATCCGATCACAGCCTATGCCTGTGAGAACAGATGACCATTGACCGCCCAGTAAGACTCACAGTGTCAACAAATGAGGGTCGAGATCCCCGCATAAGGCGTGCCGCCCTCCACACAACTGAGGGTGAGAAGTGCTGGGTCCACACACAAGGCTTGCAGCTCTCCACATGGCGGATGGTTGACAGAACAGCACACTGAAGTATGACGCCTCGGCTGACAAGTAACTTCTACACCCGATTTAGGGGCGTTTTTGAGAGGGCTACTTTACTGTCAACTATTTGGATGGGTGGCCGTGGGCGCAGTCTGCAAGCCGGTGACGTCAGTCACTACGAGATGTGACCGGCCGAATGATTGCTGGCGGTGGGTGTGTGTAGGGCATTGACGGAGTTGGGGCATGGGCGCCCGTGAGCAACTGCGGCGGGTGTGGGGGGGGGGTGCGTATCAGGCATCGATGGAGAGTCCGTCGACGTTGGCATCGACGAAGCGGAGGCGTTGGCGTGGCCGCAGCCTTGTAAGCAGATGCAGTCGTTACGATGAGATCTGACCTGGGGTATCACAGGGGGTTCAGTGAGGGCCACGTAGAGCGCAGCGCAGCGTTCCAGAAATCCAGCGATGAACCGCCGGAGTTGATCCGTGACCACTCTTGTCCAGGCCTTGCATCGAGGCATTGAATCGTCTCACGCACGAAAGTTCCCTCTCGACCCGGTGAGGCTACATTAGCGATCCGGCGAGGCTACATGATGGGGAATCCCGCCGAATCCCACCGCCGTCGGCGGGGACAACACCAGGACTGAGGGCGCCCACTTGTAGCCTGCGTTTCCACGGGCTGGTGAGAGGCCAGTGGAGCCCGCGCCACCCCAGCATTGATTTCACTTTCTGGGTACAAATTCTAGGCCGCAGTACGCCTCAGTACACCCTTTGCGCACCCCAGTAGTGTGGTACGTAATCGAGACGATCAAGAACACACTGTAGTATGGCGAGTCGCCAAAGAATGATCGGATCTGACAAACTCATACAGCAAGTCACTACAGTTCACCGCACTTCAGAACACGAAATTCAAAAGTTCTGTGATTGCCCCGGTCTCCCACAGAGCCATCCAGGAGCCCTGATCTTGCAATTGTCTTTCACAGCACAGTCACACAGCACAGTCACAGCATGCTGTGACTTGCTGTGAGTTTTTCCCAGATCCGATCAATCTTTGGCGACGCGCCATATTCTTCTTTCTGGCCTCAAGATTGTCCATTTCAGTATCTCCTGTTTGTCTGTTTTTTGACCTGCTGTGATCCCGATGCTGGGCCGACAAGCAGTCAACCGTTAGCAGCTGACCAGCAAGCACGGACATCCGCGAGCGTGGCGGCCAGAGTGATGGCCCACCTACAGTATGACGAGACAGCGCTGACGAGACAGCGCACAACAGGCGCAGTGGGAGGCGCGACAACTCCACATATGAACCATGCGGTGCTACAACCTTGATTGGCCAGTTCTAACAGATTGACGAGCGCTCACCGGCTCGAGGCCGCGGTGAAGAGGAGGGGCTCAAACAGAACCAATAATTGGCCATTGTTGCCGTCCCAGATCGGGTCATGCTCGCGCGACGGGGCCGCGGTGGCCCTTCATTTGGAAGGTGGCCACGCCGGGGTTACACCCCCCGGCGCCCGCGCGAAAGCACCGCTGGCGACGCGTGGCGTCTTCTCTGCCTCAATTTGTGACTGCTCGTTGCGGGGGCGCCCCACGGCGCGCGACCGCCGCCCGGGGAAGCGGCGCCCAGCCGGTCAACGGTGAAGCGAAGGCGCCAACGCAGCTCTGCCCAAGCCTGCGTCTCGCGCGGGCGCGCCGCCCCCCCCCCCCCCTCCACCAGCGCACAGGCCTTGCAATGGCACCCGTTTGCAGCCGCCCGTGGAGGGGGGGGGAGCGACGGGCCAGTGTCACCGACCCGCCAGCGCAAGGGGCGCAGCCACCGGGCTGTGGGCACCTGCCTACTTGAGCTCGCCGCGTTGTACGCTGCGGATGGGAGTGCCGCCGCTCTCACCGCCACCACCGCCACCGCCACCGCCGCCACCACCGCCACCGCCACGGCTAGCCCCCACGTCCGTGGTCGCCCGACAGGCCGCCACACACCCCCTCGCACACGCTTGCGATCACCCGCCGCCTCACCCACAACGCGCCCCCCCACGCACACGCACGCTCCCCTTGTGTCTGCCTCGCCCACCTTGCACGTGGTTTCCCGTCTTGCATCGTTCTCAAAGACGCCGTCGCTGGGATCATCCTGTGGCGGTCTGGCGACGTCACCGACACGCCCCCCCCGTACGTGCCAAGCGCGACGACCGAGGCCGTCCCGTCGCCACGATGCCGCCGCACGTTGAGGGCGACGCAGCCACCGGTCCGATGGCCCCGTTTACCCCCCCGCCCGCACCCACCGCCGACGCCACTGTGTCGGCGGCGGCCACGGCGCCTGCAGCGGCAGCGGTGCCCCCCCCCCTCCGCGCCGCCTCCGCGGTGGCTGCGAGCGGCATGACCACCCCGTCGGCCATGGGCGTCTCCTTTTGCCCCGCCACCCGCGTGTTTCGCCTCCAAACCCGTTCCACGGTCTATGTCATGCGCATCTCTGACGCGCGCGGCATGGAGCACCTGTACTATGGGCCGTCGCTCGGCACGGACGACGACTTGACCTACCTCGCCTCGGCCAATGTCGGGCAACCGCTGGACGCGCAGTGGCGTGCGCCGCTGCTGACGCCAGCGGGCGCAGCGGCGGCGGCGGAGCTCGACGGCCTCCCCGGGCCTTTCCCGTCCGTGACGGGCGCCGCTACCGGCGGCGGGCCGCGGGTGCTCGAGGGGGGGCGGCCCCTGCGGGGCGCGGCAGCGACGGCGGCGCTGCCAGTGTTGCCCCCGGCGACCGTCACCGTTGCCTTGTCGTCGTCCTCCTCGTCGGCGGCGTCGTCCCCGTCTGGCTCGTGCGAGAGCTCCTCGGACAGCCTGTCGGCGGCTGTCCAAGGGGTGCCGGGCTCCCTACCGTCGGCGGGCGGTTCGGCCGGTCTCGGCGGCAGCTTGACCGACGGGACGGGCTTCCTTGACGCCCTCGACGGGCCGCCGCGGGTGGACGGCGGGGGGTGGGCTGCCGGCGCTGCCAACAGTGTCCCGGCGGGTGCTGCGGACGGTGGTCGGGGCAGCCCGCCGTCGGTGGTGGCAGAGGTGACCCTCCCGACGAGCTGTGCGCAGGAGGGTGTGGCCGACTGGGAGCACCTGCGCGCCAAGGGCGCTGCGGCGACGCCGGCCGCCACCGCCGCCGCCGCCACCGCACGCACGCACACCCTCTCTTCGTTGGACGGCGGCGTCGAGGCGACGGTCGTTGACCGCTTTTCCGCAACCAACTGGGCGGAGCTCGACCCCAACCGCGTCGGCAACAACTCGCGGCTGTTTGAGTTTGGCTCATGCAACACGGGCGACTACCGGTCGGCGTCGCTTGGCGTGCTCTTTGCCGACGGCTCCTCGTCGGTCGCGCTCGAGTATGTCTCCCACCGGGTGGTTGCTGGCAAGGCGCCGCGGGAGGATGCGCACGGCGCGGCCCTCCCCGCCGTCTATGTGGACAGCCCCGACGAGGCAACGACGCTGACGTTGGAGCTCGCCGACCCTGACACGGGCTTGGTCGTGGAACTCCACTACGCGGTCCTGCACGAGTACGACATCATCACGCGGTGGACGACGGTGCGGAATCACACCGCCCAGCCGGTCGTCCTCGAGCGCCTGTCGTCGGCCATGATGGACATGGAGGCGGCGCCGTCACGGCACCTCACGTCCCTCGGCGGCACCTGGGGCCGCGAGCGCCAAGTCCTGGTGCGCAAGCTCCTCCAAGGCACCTCCTCCTTTGGCTCGACGCGCGGCGGCTCGTCGCATCAACACTCCCCCTTCCTGGCCGTCTCGTCGGGCGGCGCGCCCGCCGAGGAGTCGGGCAACGTCCTCGCCATGACGCTCGTCTACTCGGGCAACTTTGAGGCCAACGCCGAGGTCAATGAGCAAGGCCGCGTGCGGGTGAGCATGGGCGTCCACCCCGAGGGCTTTCGGTGGACGCTCCCCCGTGGCGGCCTCTTTGCGTCGCCCGAAGTGCTGCTGACAGCGTCGGACGCGGGCCTCGGCACCGCGTCACGGCGGCTCCACCGGCTGATCCGGGAGCGCCTGACGCCCTGCCAGTGGCGGTCGGCGCCCCGGCCGGTGTTGCTCAACACGTGGGAGGCCAACTACTTTGACGTGTCGCACACGGGCGTCGTGGAGATTGCGCAGGCGGCGGTCGATCAGCGGCTCGGCGTCGACACGGTCGTCCTGGACGATGGGTGGTTTTCGCGGGTCGGACGCACCGACGCCAAGTCGGGACTGGGAGACTGGTTTCCCAACAAGGATAAGGTATGAATTGCGGTGCGCTCCTGAAGAACGAATGGTGTAGGTGTGGGGTGGTGGGGCGGGTACCCTGGCCCGCCTTTTCTGCTGTCTGTTTGTCCGCTTGGGGAACTGACTGACCGTCATCCGTACTGCTCCTCCTACTGCTGCTTGTCTTGTTCTTTGCCTGGGCTGTATGCGACGGTCGGGATGTGTTGTCTCTCCTCCCTTTTCCTTGCATGTATTGTTTGCGCGTCGCCGACGATGCTGCCCTGTCCCTCTTGTTTGTCGTTTCGCTTGTACATCGGCCCGCCTGTGTCCCCCCCTTTGTCCTGCCCTATCTTTTGTCCTGTCCTGTCCTGTTCTTCCCTTGGTCCTCTTCGACCCATGTTCATGTTCGTACTGGCTGCGCCCGCCCGCCGCGCCCGTCGCCTCGGACGCGTCCCTGCACTGGTCTGTCCCCAATTGCGGCCTCTTCTACCCCCTCTGTTCCCCCTCACAGCTTCCGAAGGGGGTCAGCGGCCTCGCCGCGGAGATGCGGGCGATTGGCATGAATTTGGGTCTCTGGATGGAGCCCGAGGCCGTCAGTCCCAACAGCGACCTCTTCCGCGAACACCCTGACTGGGTCCTGCGCATCCCCGGCCGCGCCGCGTCCGTCCTTGCGCGCTACCAGATGGTCCTCGACTTGTCCCGCGCCGACGTACGTGACTATCTCTTTGACCGCTTGTCGGCGCTGTTTGGCGCGGGCATCACGTACGTCAAGTGGGACTTCAACCGGTGGATTGCGCCTGCCTACTCGGCTGCCCTGTTGCCCGTTGAACAGGGCACCGTCTCGCACAAGTACATTTGCGGCGTCTATTCGCTGCTCGGCCGCCTCACAGCGGCGTACCCGGCCGTGCTCATCGAAGCGTGTGCGGCGGGTGGTGGGCGGTTCGACTGTGGCATGCTCGCCTACTGCCCGCAAGTGTGGACGTCGGACAATACGGACGCGGCGTCGCGCGTGCGGATCCAGTGGGGCACCTCGGTCGCCTATCCGCCGTCGACCATTGCGTGCCACGTGTCGGCGAGTCCCAATCACCAGACCCTTCGCGCCGTCTCCTTCAAGACGCGCGCCTCCGTGGCGCTCTTTGGTGTCTACGGGATGGAGCAGGACGTGCGTTCGATGAGCGCCGACGAGGCGGATGCCGTGCGGCGGTACAATCTACTTGCCATCCGCCTTGGGCCGCTCATCCACCACGGCGACCTGTACCGCCTGTGGTCGCCCTTTGCCAAGGGGGAGGACGGCACCGGCGCGGCCGCGTGGATGACGGTGGCGCCCGACCGCTCCGCAGCGCTCGTCACGGTCGTGTCACTCGCGCGGGAGGTTGGGTCGGTCATGCCCCGCCTGTGCCTCCGCGGCTTGCAGCCCGACGCCCTCTACCTGGTCGAAGAGATTGTCGGCGGGGACAAGTTGCGGGATTTGGCGACGGGCAAGGTCGTGGCCGGAAGCGGACCGTCGGTGTTTCAGTTCACCGACCGCGCGTCGGGGTTGGCTCGAGTAGCCGTTCGGGGGCTGACGCTGATGAAGGCGGGGCTGCCGCTGCGTATGGAGTTTGACAACGACACGGTGATGTTCCATCTCACCAGGCAGCAGCTGCCAGCGGTGGTGGGGGCGGTGGTGGGCACGCCGGTGGCGTAAGCGCGCCCCCGTGGGGAGAGATCTGGGACTGGTGGACGGGTGAGCCGTCGTATGGGACGGACACGCCCCTGTAGTGGTCGGCAGGGTGGCGCGAGTCTGCGTCGAGCGCGTGCGGTGAGCGCCCTCGATGGAGCCACGCTGACTCCCCTCTTGTGACGGCCCCGTGTGTGGTGCCGCGCCGACGTGCCGACTGTGGTGTTGCGCGCGCTCTGCCGCTGCCTGTGTGGCCGCTCTCTCAACCTTCCGTGCCGGTTACGTGTCGGGTGGCTTCCCCTTTGCTGCTGCTCATGCCGGTGGTGTATGTCACATCCCGGCGCGGTCGCCATCGCGACCTTTGTTGTATGCTGTGTAACTCTGGACGCCCAGCACGCGGTGGCGGCGCTGACCTGGCGTTATTCTTCCTGTTTTATAGCCATCTTTATGGCCCTTTTTTCCCTTGAGCAATGCTAGTGCTCCTGCATATAGGCTAGTTCCTCTTTGTGCGCCCGCAGCGCGTCCCTGTCGTCCCCCCCTATCCTTTTGTCGTTCCGCCAAGAGCTGGACAGGTCAAGATCAGGCAGAGAGGCGCTTTCTGCGTTGGATTGGCTCAGATCGCGATTCGGCCTCTCTGCATCAAGCCGGACTCACCAGTTTTTGGCGGAATGGCCATACGCGTGGGCAATCGTCTCGACAGGCAGCGGCAAGACTAACTTTTGTTGTCGACATGCAATTGATCTAGCAGATCTCAACACATTCCCTGGCCTTTAGGGCGGTTCCAACAATAGCCGTTTGGAACCTTAAATTATTCCCAAATGGCTTGCGCGTGGCGGCCTCTGA
>ENA-ORXR01002823-ORXR01002823.1-marine-metagenome-genome-assembly--contig:-NODE-2823-length-16150-cov-10.395010_pt1 | contig 16150 bp, 11 predicted proteins | sample MGYA00237866_ERZ511479 | MGnify/ENA metagenome assembly ERZ511479 | reverse complement strand
TGGGGGCGTCGTTAGCCTTCAGAAGGGCGCTGTTAGGGCGCCATTAGGGCGCGGTTACGCCCCACGCCCCTCACATAGGGGCGCTACTGCGAACCCTATATGCACGGTAGTGACGTCGGATTCGCTCAAGCCAACAGCACGGTCGACGTCAAGTGGAAAATTTCATGGGGGGCTACTCAACTGGCGAATTTGATGTCATGACGACGACTCCGGGATTCGCCGGCGCCGTAGTGGGGCCTCCGTGGGGCCTCTGAACTGGGTGCTTGGGTGGGGGCGTCGCCGTCGGCTTCGACCGTGGCTGGCGGGTTAGAAGGCACTGCCTGACTGTGCCGCGCTGTGACCTCTGCGCTGTTCGTCCGTCTCTTTCGCATCCTTTTCCGCTCCCTCCCGTTGTGGCCGGAGGGTGGCCGTCTTGACAGTATCCACTGCCAGCCACCCTTCTCCTTCCCGTCGTCTTCGCGCCCGCCGAGGGCGTGACCGTTGCAGCTGCGGCTGCGTTTGCCCCCTCCCGTCGCCCATCATGGTGAACTTCACGGTGGATCAGATGCGCGAGATCATGGACAAGAAAAACAACATCCGAAACATGTCGGTCATTGCCCATGTCGACCATGGCAAGTCGACCTTGACGGACTCCCTTGTCGCGGCCGCCGGCATTATTGCCATGGCCAACGCCGGCGACGCCCGTCTGACAGACACCCGCCAGGACGAGCAGGATCGCTGCATTACGATCGTACGTTAGGATTGTTCCTTGGGGTTGATGGTCGCTGTGGTGTGGCCCCGAGTAGTGTCTACCCGTACTTGTCCTGTGGCATCCAGGCATGTGTTCTGACCTCTTGTTGTCGCTACCTCTCTTGGCCGTGTCTTTTCGCATGTCTTGGTGTTCATTGTGTGATGCCATTTTCTTCTTTCTTTGGTGCATCGTAGAAATCGACTGGCATCAGCCTGTACTTCCAGTTCGACCCGGATCTGGCGCTGCCCAAGGACGCTGATGGCCGCGAGTTTTTGATCAACCTCATCGACTCGCCCGGTCACGTCGACTTCAGCTCTGAGGTGACGGCGGCGCTCCGCGTGACAGATGGTGCCCTGGTGGTGGTCGATTCGGTGGAGGGCGTTTGCGTGCAGACTGAGACGGTGCTGCGGCAGGCGCTGACGGAGCGCATCATTCCGGTGATGACGATCAACAAGCTTGACCGCTCCTTCCTGGAGCTGCAGCTGGAGCCGGAGGAGATGTACCAGAACTTCCAGCGCATTATTGAGAACGCCAACGTCATCATGGCCACGTACCAGGACGAGAAGGTCGGTGATGTGCAGGTGTACCCCGAGAAGGGAACTATCGCCTTCTCCGCCGGTCTCCACGGCTGGGCCTTCACGCTGACGCGCTTTGCGCGCATGTACGCGAAGAAGTTCAAGGTCGACGTGGAGAAGATGCTCGGGCGCCTGTGGGGCGACAACTTCTTTGACCGCGCTAACAAGAAGTGGATCAAGAAGGAGAAGGACGGGGTGTCGCGCGCCTTCTGCGAGTTCGTCATCAAGCCCATTAAGAAGATCATTGAGCTTGCCATGTCCGACAAGGTCGACAACCTGGTCGCGCTGCTTGCCACGCTCGACGTGACGCTGACGACGGAAGAGAAGGAGCTGCGCCAGAAGAAGCTGATGAAGCGCGTGCTGCAGAAGTGGCTGCCCGCTGACCAGGCGCTGCTGGAAATGATGATTACCCACCTGCCGTCGCCCGCGAAGGCGCAGAGGTACCGTGTGGACACTCTGTACGAGGGGCCCCTGGACGACGTGTGCGCCACGTCCATCCGCAACTGCGACCCCAACGGCCCGCTCATGCTGTACATCTCCAAGATGGTGCCGGCGGCCGACCGCGGTCGGTTCATTGCCTTCGGGCGTGTCTTCTCCGGGACGGTTCGCACGGGTGTGAAGGTGCGTATCATGGGCCCCAACTACGAGCCGGGCTCGAAGAAGGATCTCAACATCAAGGCCGTCCAGCGCGCCATGCTCATGATGGGGCGCCGCACGGAGGCCGTCGACTCGGTGCCGTGCGGTAACACGGTGGGGATTGTCGGCCTGGACGCGGTCATCCTCAAGACTGCTTCCATCTCCGACTCGGAGGACGCTTTCCCGCTCAAGGACATGAAGTATTCGGTGTCGGCTGTTGTGCGTGTTGCCGTGGAGCCCAAGAACCCTGGCGACCTGCCCAAGCTCGTGGAAGGCCTGAAGCGCTTGTCCAAGTCGGATCCGCTGGTGCAGTGCTCCACGGAGGAGTCCGGAGAGCACATCATTGCCGGTGCGGGTGAGCTCCATTTGGAGATTTGCCTGAAGGATCTGCAAGAGGACTTCATGAACGGTGCCGAGATTCGCGTCTCCAACCCGGTCGTTTCCTTCCGCGAGTCGGTTGGTGGCGTGGACAACCCGGAGGACACGGCCATCTGCCTGTCCAAGTCGGCCAACAAGCACAACCGCATCTACCTCTACGCGGAGCCGCTGCCGTCGGGCCTGACTGAGGCCATTGAGGACGGCAAGATCACGGCGCGCGACGATCCCAAGCTCCGCACGCGGACTCTCCGTGACGAGTACGGCATGGACGAGGATGCGGCGAAGAAGATCTGGGCGTTCACTGACTCGGGCTCGGCGTGCCTCATGATGGACCGCTCCAAGGCCGTGCAGTATTTGAACGAGATCAAGGATTCCATGGTATCGGCATTCCAGTGGGCCACCCGTGAGGGTGTGCTCTGCGACGAGAACATGCGCGGCCTTTCGTTCAACATCACGGACGTGACGCTGCACGCGGACGCTATTCACCGTGGCGCTGGGCAGATCATGCCCACTGCCCGGCGCTGCATGTACGGTGCGCAGATCAAGGCCAGCCCGCGCCTGCTCGAGCCTGTGTACTTGGTGGAGATCCAGTGCCCGGAGACCTCGGTCGGCTCCATCTATGGTGTGATGTCTCGCAAGCGCGGTCACGTGTTCGAGGAGACCCAGCGGCCGGGCACTCCCATGTACAACGTCAAGGCGTACCTGCCTGTGCAAGAGTCGTTCGGCTTCACCGCCGACCTGCGCTCGGCGACGTCGGGTCAGGCCTTCCCCCAGTGCGTGTTTGACCACTGGGAGACCATGCCGGGCAACCCCATTCTGCCCGAGGACAAGATGGTGTACGACTTGGTCATGAGCATCCGCACCCGGAAGGGTCTCAAGCCCAACGTGCCGAGCGTGGACAACTTTTACGACAAGCTCTAAGTTGCGGGCCGCTTTGTCATGGTGCGCATGTTTACGCTTGTATTTTCGTCTTTTTTCCTGCTTAGTTGCGTGTGTGCTCCTGTTCCTGGTCTGTTTGAGGGCTATGTTCAACGCACGTGGTTCTACACATTATTCTGTGTGTCGTCTCTGAGCGAGGTCTGTCCTCACCGCATTCATTGTGCTGCCACGCGCCACGATGAGTGTCTCACGCTTTCCCAGTGTTATACACATCGCGATCGCTGCGGCTATCAGGTGCAGTGAGCACGCGATGCTAATGTCGCCCGTGTCCCAGCTGCTGCATTCATTCAAGCGGCGGCCGCGTGTCACCTGCTCCCGCACGGCAGCCGGATTGCCGAAAACAGCCACGTCAGCGAGTCGTAGCGGATTGCCGCCCGTGATCCGGCTCACGGTGAGCCGACGATCGGTGCGGCCAGCAATTGATAGCGCTGGAGCGCCGCAAGCTGTCCATCAGCCGCCAATTGTAAATACGTCAGTTAAAGCAGTCGATATATTCGTTCAAGTTTCCTTTGCCGACAGACAGCGAGGAACAGAGAGAGCACGGGGGCACCCCCGCGTCTCTGCCGCAAGAATGAAGTATGCACTTTGCGGTCTCCGCACCCGCCACGCCCACCATACAGAAGGAAGGAGGAGCAAAGCAATGCAATACGCACACAGTTAAGAGCTGGCAGTGACCGCCGGCAACCGGCGGCCTGCCGTCCATGAGTTAGTCCATGGTCAACGCCGCGACGGCGACGGCGCCACGGCAGGCAGGGGGGCAAAGACGAAAAAACCCGCCCCCCCGCGCCATCGCAGCCACCGCCGCCGCCACCGCCGCGCCCCCCACCCCCACCCGCCGCCTCTGCCGCCACGCGCGGGAGCCTAGACGTAGCGGTAGTTGAAGTGCTCGTCCCACACCCCCCTCGGCACGGTCACCCGCACGCGCCCACGCCCCGGGGGCACGAGGCAGTAGAGCGCGCCCTCCCCCGCCCGGGAGCCCCACGCGCGCCACGAGCGCACGCACGCCCTTCGGCCGACGCGCGCGGGCCGGCCGACGAGGCGCCACCCGACCACCAAAATCACATTGCCGCCGCGCGCGCGCCCCCGCGGCGGGTGCACGCCAATGACGAGGGGCTTGCCCGGGTTGCGCTCCCGCGGGCGGAGGAGGAGCACCCGCCGCTGAAACGTTTGCGCCATGACCATGGCGCCGGCCGCGTCGACGACCAGGGACAGCCCCGAGGCGCGCCAGAAGACGGCCGGCGGCGCCGCCACGCGCGTGCCACCGCCGTCGAGGCGGGTGTGGTAGAGCGTGCCGCGCCCCTGAAACGCGACGCGTGAGGAAAAGAGGTCCCCGCGCAACGCATTGGCAAAGCGGTGCGCCGTGTACTCGGCCATCCCATTGGTCGACGACACAAACGTGGCGATGGGCGGCGTGTAGCCGTCGTGCGCGACCGCGTCGCGCGGCGACCGGTACGTGCACTGGCGCGCGTCAAAGCGGCCGCGGTTGCGGTTTGGGGACCCATAGTAGCGCCCGCGCTCGACGCGGAGCAGCCGGTCGGGCTCGTCGGGCGGCTGCGCGCCAGATGCAGTACACGAGAGCGAGACAAACCCAAAGTTCTGATTGGCACTATTGTCCGACGTGAAGAGCGCGCCCGACGAGTGGACGAGGAGCGACATGGCGTTGCGGATGCCCGACGCGTACACGCGCACCGAGGCGCCGCCAGCGACAATGTCGGCTCGCTCTGGGTGGCGGTAATCCGAGTAGCGCACGGTACCGTTAAAGCCGCGCCGGTTGACGTACGCAATGAGCACCGCCGAGGAGAGGGGCGAGTCGGGCACCCCGCCAATGCCGTCGCCCGGCGTCGAAACGCCGGCGTTGGTCATGGACCCAGAATTGATCAGCAGCGCGCCCCATTCGTTGAACTCGAGCGCTGACACCGAGTGGTCGTGCGCCGACACGGGGAGGCCCGACACGACCGTCCGCGTGTGCGTGATGCACGTGCCCGACCGGACGGTTGGGTCCGCTACGAGCTCCTCCACCTGCCCATTGGCCCACGCGCGCTCGTCGCCGCCCGCAAAGCGAGACTTTAGGAAGAGCGTCGCCGTCGTCACGTACAGGCGGGGCTTGACGTCGGCAACGTGGTGCGGGTTGAAGGCCATGCCCATGACGCTCCGCTTGGCGCCATCGACGGTCAGCGCCTTGGACGTACACGCCGCTGTCACCCGGTAGTCGCCCGTCACGCTTAGGCGGGTCACGCGGCCAGACAAGTCGCCAAGGTAGTAGGCGCCGTCCGGACCGATTCGGAGGACCACCGCTTGCGGCGTGCGGTAGGCGCCCTGGCCACGGGCGTTGCGCAAATACGTTTGGGTAAACCGCACCGCCGACCGCGAGCGCGCATAGGTGAGCGTCGCGCGGCGGGGCCACGGGAGCACCCCAAACCCATTGGCAACCACCACCCCCGCCGTGCCGGCCCAGTGCGGCGGCGCGCGTACGCGCATGACCGTGTCGGTCGGCGGCTCGAGCGGCCGCACCTCCACCCCGTCGACACGCACGGCAGGCTGGTTATAAAAGCCTGTGCCGCGGACGGTGATAATGCCGCCGCTGAGCGGCAGGCGCGTCGGGTCAATCGACGTGAGCGTCGGTGGGCGGCGCTGCCACAGCTGCGGCAGCTGCACCGTCACAGAAGTGACGGCCGACGCTGCGTCGCCGGTATTGTCCACGACGCGCAGACGCAGGCGCGTCGTGCCGAGCGGAAACTCGAGGCGCGGGTTCTTGGCTGTCGAAAGAAGCCTGCCCGTCGTCGCGTCGGACCACCGGTACGAGACGATGCGGCCGGACACGGGTGGGGGGCCCGCGGCAAAGTAGTGTGAGTGGGAGCGCGAGCCGTCGAGCACAACAGCGGCGACGCGGGAGGGCGCCCACGTTGTTAGCGTGACGGGGGGGTTGGGCACCGCGTGCGCGCGGTGGTCAAACGATTGCTGGGCGCCGGTGGGGGTGGGGCCGCCCGCCGCCGCAATGGCGGTGGAGAGGAGGAGGACCAGCGAGACGGCGGCGCGGGTAAACGTCACCGTCACCCGCCGCGGGGAGGGGGGAGGGGAAGCAGAGCGGCAAGTGGAAGGCGCAGGCGTTGCTGGGGATGGGTCGCTGGCAGACCGGCCGCCGCCAGCCGCCATTCCGCCGGGGGCAGAGGGAGACACCGTGACCGCTGCGCCACTTGCCCGACGGTGGACACGGGAGCGCTGCGGCGGCGCGCAGTCGGCGCCGCATCGATACCGACGCTGCGCCACTGGTGGGGAGGGGGGGAGGGTGTCAAGTCGCTACCGACACCAAGGGCACGAGCGCACCTGTGCGGTCTGATGGCGGTGGTTGTGGGCGCCGGCAGCGGCAGCAGCAGCGGCCGTGGAAGTTGGCCCCACCGCCCGCAGCTCGACGACGGCGCCACACGGCTGGTGCCGACACTGTCGCCAGCCGCCGGCGCGTCACTGGGCGCGCGCGAAAACAACACAGAGCTCCACCGACGCGGCGGTCGACGGCCGCCGACCCCCCGCTCGCGCCGACCCGCCGCCCGACGCAACGCTGTCGGCCGATGGGGGCGTGCGCGCTCCTGCCGCGCGCGCCGCCCCATCTACCGCCGGCCGCGGCCGGCAGCCGCGGGGGCACGGCGGCGCGCCCACCGCGGGCGTCTGCGGCCGCCGCCCCGCGCGGCGGGCGGCCACTCGTGTGGGTGGGAGGGGGGAGGGCAAAACCCGCTGGACGGGCCGACCGCCGCCGGGGCCGCCTACAAATGCCCCGGTGGCGGCGGCGGCGGCGGCGGCGGCGACGGCTACCAGCATGGTTGTCAGCCACCTCGCCATGGTGGCACCGTTGCGCGGACAGGCGGCCGGGGGGGGTGGCCGACGGCGCCGCCGCCGGTGTGCAACAGATGCCCAGACCGCAAGGGGGGGAAGACGGTCCCACATGGTACGCAGCGCGTCGCAGCAGCAGGTAGGCCTACGGGGCATGATTGGTATCGGCAGCGCCATGGTGGCTACACGCGCGGAGAGAGCGAGCAAGCCAAACGGGAGGACACAGGGGTGACGACAGGTCCCAATGTTCCAGGCGGCAGCGACGCTCGTCGGCTGAGGGGCTCAGCCGCAGCTCATGACGGCGGGGGCTTGACGACGCTCCCAGATGTCCATGGACCAACAACGCCAGCAGACTGCGGGAAATGCATGGCGCGGTAGCAAGCAGCTGCGCCTGCCCCGCGTTGACACAGGGCAAGGCGACCATCAGCGGCGTCATGGCACACACAGGCAGCGACTGCAGGAGAATAGATGGCCGTTGGATTCGACCTACAACGCGAGGCCCCGCTGGCGGCATCACACCAGCTTGGCATAGGGCCGGGAACACCCCTATGTACCCCCATGATGGGCGCCGCCCCTCTTGGAACGCGCCCTTGGTGGGTGCGTTTGTCGTTGACTCGTGCGCCACCAATTGGTGGCGCACGAGTCAACGACCAGCGCAGCCCAAAATTCGAAGCTGCAGCTATGGCTAGTAATTGATGTTGGTCCGTCTCTTCAGTCGGAAGTAGATCACATTTGTGCTGGGACGTCAGAAAGTAGTCTGCCTTTGCAGCAGCGTTCTGTACAATCGTCATGCTGTCCCACTCCACTCCCCGTGCTGAGACAGATCGTTTGTAATTCGTCAAGATTCTCTGGACGCCCCTGCCCCACCGCCGCTCGCCGACGTGCTCGCTAGCACCCACCACAGAGACCACAGCCAGACCCGCCTGCAAGGCACCAGCCCCTCGATCTTTTGACACTGTTGAACGGCAACCAAGATGGCGGACCGACGGGAATCTCCCGACCCGGCCACAACCCTGAGATGCTCTCGCACCTCGACCGCAAGCGCGGGAGTGGGGGCGCGCATCTCCCTCGCCAACCCGCCGCCCTGTTGCATTCACCACCACCTCAGAGGGCGCCGCGTGGCGTGAGGGCGCTGGCATGCTCCCGCCGCCCCCATCATCCACGAACCGCCTGAGCAAGCTACGTATCCATCCGCCTCCGGCGGCGGCGACCGGTCGGTCGTGCTCCCCAGCCGCTCGACGACCAGAGCTCGGAGAGCACACGTGAATCACGCCCGCGTCTGGTGCGTGGCGCGCGCTTGGAACCACGACGCACCGCCGGGGCCCGCGCTTCGCGCGGGGAACAGCGCGTCCCCGCCAGCCGGACGTTGCACATGTGGCGGCGGTTTGGTGCCCGCAACGGGCGCGGCGACAGGCGACGTTACCGTCAACTGTCGATCAGCTGCCTGGGGTTGCACCCTGACTGCACCCGCAGCCCGCTCTGCCAGTGCGCTCGACCTGGACTCCGCTGTCGCGAGTGGTAGGGAGGCGCTCCGAGTTGCGTGCGCTCCCTGGTGGCGGTCTGTTCCGGGGGACCGTGCTGCCTCTCCGCGCCAGCCCCTCCTGTGCACCCATTGCAGGCGCGCCCTGGTTGCACCTCAACAGGTGACGTCAGAGGCTCCCGGATTAGGGGGTCTGCGGGGCCCGCGACGCTGCCGCCACCGCCCTCGCACAACACCGTGGCTGGGAGCGGAGATAGGGCAAACAGCCTGAGCGGGCGTCAGGGGTGCTGCAAGCACCGAACGGATGCGATTCGAGCAAGTGCGCGTGCCACAGCCACACAGACCAGCCATCGGGTGGTGTGGGATGATGGATTCTAAACACCAAGAGAGCCACGCTCATGTCCGGCGGTCCTCGCTTGGAAGAGCCTGAGCGCGCAGCCTGGTGCCAAGAAACGCCGGAATCGCGCAGCTTGGTGCTGGGCTGGCACGCTGACCCCGTGCCGCGCAGCTCCGAACCTCGCGGCCGGGCCTTCAGGGGCGCACTGGACCCGCCTCCGCCTGCTCCGGATTAAGTCAGTGAACAGAAAGCCCTGTTGGGGCACTGTGTTGCTACAGCGAGGGCATGTGACAAGCCCGTTGACGGAGGAGGCGGACCGCCAGGACGGCGGTGGTCTTCCCTCCACGACCGCTCCTCGGTGGACATGAAGTCTCCACAGCGGCACAGGTCGCCGATCATTGGGCGGTACCGTGCCCTAGAGCAGTCCCCCTATCATCCGTCGTGGGTCGGTTGCATGCAGGTTGTGGCAGTGTCGCTGTTGGCCCGTCAACGCAAGCCCGCCGACAGCCGGACTGGACAATTGAAACCAACCACCGGTCTACTGGACCGAACCACCAGCATGGCAGCCATAACCAAAACAACAGCCGTAGCTGCAGGGCCGCATTCTGGGTGAGTGGACGAGAAGCCGCCGCGCCTCCTGCTTGTCTACCTGACCGAAGCGGCCTGCAGCTGGTGGCGGTCCCCGCCGAGTCACCCGTCGAGGTGCCTGTGGACGGTGGGGATCCACGGCTCGTGGTGGACCTAGGTCCACGTTCACGGCTGCCGCCGTGGCGGTGGCAGACGGCTGCGACCAACTCAGCCGTCGCTGCAGAGTGGCCCGCTGGAAGCAGTGGCGCTGTCGGGTTAGCCCTGCGGCCGCTTGTCCATAGGAGCCGCGGAGGGGCCAAGAAAGGGGTGGCCCTCGATGGAAGGCATCTTGGTGCGTCGTGGTGTCCACGCCTCGGCGCACCGTGCGTGCGTTTGTCGGCCATCTCGTTCCGTGTGTTCGGTCCTCTGTTGACCTGGTGATGTCTCGTTTCTTTCTCGTGCCTGCGGCTGCACGACAGTGGCTGTGGAAAACCACCAGGAGCGGGTCAAGAGAAAGGGGGTCATGGCCAGGCGGACCACGCAACATCCGTTCGTGCGCAAAAAGGCTTGTTTGCTCCCCGCTTCCGTTGCAGCGGGTGCAGTGGTTGGGGAGCTTTGCGCTCCGAGGGTGCACGCACACCCCACAGTGCCGCGGCTCCTCTCCTTTTCCGACCAGCCCGCAGCTGAGGCGACCGGAGGCTCTGCGTTTGCGCTCCTCGGGTCCCGCCGCCAGGCACACGCGTCCCCCGCCACACCTTTCGCTCGTCTCCCGATGCCCCCCCCGAGAGAGGCACCCGCACCGCCGCACGTTGCGCCAAAAGCCCCTGCCACCGTCGCACGCGACGGAGGGCATTTGCCTGCGGCGGCGGCGGTCGGCGGTTCAGTCAACAGTCCGACCCCCCCCCAGCCGGCCGTGTGAGTGGAAGGGCTGGCGCGGGGGGCCCGCCAGCGCGTGTGGAGGCTAAAGGTGGCCGCTGGCTGTGGTTGGTGGGCCGCGAGGCGTGCCTGCCCCCTGCCCACAGCCACCGCAGCCTGCTGCTGTCGGACGGGTCGCGGGCGACAGACGGCAGGCGGGGGGGCGGGCCAAATGCAAGACCCAGGGCATCTGCGGCCACCCCATTCAGTCCCCAACGTTGTTCTGGGCTGCGTCGGTGGCGGGCTGTCGGCGTCGCGCTGGGGGCGCGCCTCGAGGCGGTCGCCCGTCTCGGACCTGTCCGGATTGAGCGGCGGTGCGGCGCCCCTGCCACGCGGCCGAGGCCGCCAGTGAGTGGGGTTGAGGGGGGGGGCTTGCAGCGCACGGGCGCTGCAGATCGGTCACAGTAGGGCGCGTGTGACCGGCGGGATCCCTGTCCACCGCCCCCCGAGCAGCCACCCCCAGGCAAATGCCCTCGGCAGCCAGTCGCGTGTGCCCTCCTCCGCCGGGGATCCGTGCGGCTGCGGCCCGTCGGGCCAGCAACGCACAATGGGCCCTCCCCGACTCGTGTGGTTCTTTGTCGCCGCGCGCGCCCCGTTCCCTTGCCGCCAAACAGACGCGAGCCACACCGAAACCGCGAGGGAGACCGCCGCTCATCCACCATCGGTAGCAGGCAGGGTTGTCGGTGGTTCGCTTGGGGGAGCGGGCCGCCGGGGCGTCAGCCGTGGCACGGTCCGTGGCGCATTCGGCGCTTGGATTGGCCGGCGGCGTGGGGGTGGGGGCGGTGGGGCACTTGCTGGTGCCGTGGGCTGCGCGCCTGTGCGCGCATGTTGGTTGAGAGGCTCGGCAGGGAGGCGGGCCACGGCGCCCTGGCGCGCATTTGGATATCTGAGGGCGTCCTGTGGGGGTCTCGCTGGGGGTTGTGCGGAGCGCTGCCCGCGCCCTGAGGCTTATATGAGACGCCTTTGGGTCCTCGGCTCAAGTGTTGCTGTCATGTCTGCTCGCACTCGTGTCACCGGAAGTGTTTGGTTGGAGCAACGATAGCGTCAACGGCTGTTGCTCCTGTCCGCCGTGAGCGCCATCTTGCTCCCCCACCAAGAACTCTTCCCCCCCCTTCCACTCCCCTTGCTCACCTACAGTTTCTCTTTTTTTTCTTTTCATTCCTCATCGACGACGCTACCGACGATCGTCGACTCCAACCCGCCCTCCAACAGCTCAACGCCGTTTCAAGGGGCCCACCCGCGTGTCCACCCCTACTCTTGGGTCTCACCATGGACATGTCGACGCTTCTGACGACCGACATGGACCCGCGGTCGCACGCGGCGGCCAGCATGCTCCTGCTCCAATCTGGTGGCAAACGGCCCGCCCCCGCCTCCGACTTTGACAACGGCTCGATAACGTCGTCCGAAGGCGTTAGAACACCCACCTCCATCCAAGCACCCGCCGGCTCCGCGCACGTGCGTGGCGCCGGCTGCCACGGCCGTGGCCAGGGCCACGGTTACGCCAAGGGTAGCATGTCTGCGTTTGCGAAGCCCCCATCCCCCTCCCCTGCCGCCGCCGCCGGCAGCTCCGCCGCGGGCAGCTCCGCCGCCGGCAGCTCCGCCGCCGGCAGCTCGCCGTCTGCCTCCACGGGCACTGACGGGGCGGCCGGTGGCACCCCGACTGGCGGAGACCCCGGTGGCTGCTGCTACCTGTGCGGCACCTACTTCACAAGGAAAACCAACATTGAGAAGCACCTGACCACCCGCCACGGCGTCGGCATCGGGTCCGCCTCCTTCCCCTGCGAGGTGTGCGGCGTCACCTTCCTGCTCATGGAGTACACGCGGCGGCACGAGAAGAACATCCACCACCACAAGCGCCAGTACCGGTGTGGCATCTGCCGCAAAATGTGTTTTGGGTACCGCTCCAAGCTCGTGGAGCACCTCCGCACCGCACACGGCGGCAAGGGCGTCGTGTGCGCCGCGTGCGGATGTGCCTTCAAGGACGTGACGCTCCTGGAGCGGCACTACAAGCGCAAGCATGCGCGGGCCGCCGACCCTTGAGCGTCGGCGCTGGGGAGCCCGGGCCGCTCCCTTATTTCTTCCACATCTCTTCCTCATCCATTCGTCTTTCTTTTTTCTCGACTTTCCTCCATTTTTCCTCTTGTTCTCTCCCGGGCTGTGGGTTCTTTCCGTTTTTTTGGAGTCCTTTTTTCTTTTTTTTTTTCCATCATCCTCTCTCCCACCCCCGTTGTGGTTCGCCGTCCCGCTCTCTTGCTTTGTATCTTGGGTGCGTGTCCTCCTTGAATTGTTGCTTGCCGGCCTCGCTTGCATTCCGGAGTCCGACATGAAAGAAAGAAAGAACGTCACGGCCAATTGACGTGTACTCGACGAGCTCGGGCGCCACCCGTTCACAAAGTGTGCCCCACGTCGTCCACACCGCACGGTGCACTCGGCGTCTCCCAACGGGGCACAACCACCACGCCGCTCGAGCCGCGTCATGGCGTGTCCCCCCCCCCGGCCCCCCAGCACTCCACCCCCGCCCCAGCGTCGACCCGCACGTACGGCACGTGTGGCGCGCGGCCGCGGAGGTTGGGCGTCGCGTACCGCCCAAAGGCGCCGGCGTCGACCCCCCCCGCCCCCACCCCGCGGACCTTCCGATCTGACAAAAATGAAAACGTACCCTGGATGGATATATGGCACCCGCAGCCTGCATACTTGAAGCGCAAGTTCATATCTCGCTCGGCGTTGGCCGCGGAATCAAGTCGTGTGCGACCTCTCCCATAGGCAACTTGATGGAGGTACAACGATACTTTGTGGGCAACTTTTCTGTTGAAACCCGAGTCCCTCATCTGTGTGCGTGTGTGTGCGTGTGTATACAAGTGTAACATCCAGATACAGGGAGCACTAACACGGAAGACACGGTGCGGCGCAATGAGAGGAGCCGTTCTCAGAAGTTTGTGCAATTCCCAAACAGTACAACACACCCAAAAAGCACAACAAACCCCGAATGGATCCAGGCGTGGCCGTTCAAACAATATGAGTGGGCGAAGAGGGGGCACACACGGGAGAGTGACCACTCCTGAGAGAGCAATCGAACGTACGTGGAGGCGGTCAATCCTGGCAAACGAATCAGCATACGCGGTCCGTTTCCAAGTCCGGCCCAGGCGGCCAGGGCAGGTACAACTATGTTGAGGCTGTGTTTCTTCTCCACCTCTGCTATCCGAGGTACCGCTCCCCAAAAGGTACCCATTGTCGCGCTACGGAGCTGCAACTTGACCGTAGCAAATACTTCAGGAATCGGTTCCGTGGAACCCGCCGCAGTACATGGAGCGTTTCGCTCAGCCCTGCACGGTGTGCATGGAAGCAAGCACCCAGATTCCTTCAGACTCATCATGGCGCGCTCCTCCGGTTCGTCGAAAACTCAAAGGAGAACCCGCGTGGAGACGCGAACGCTGCCGCCACCGGGAACTTGGACCCAAACCCCGCGGTGACTCGCCACCATGCACGTGCGGAAGATGAGGTGCAAGATCCTCTGCAGCAGCTCGGCGCTCACCTCGTGGCCATTACGCGTCTCGAGGAACTTGGCCTCAACTTGGGGAATGTAGGCCAGCGTCACCCACCGCACCTCCTTTTTGACGTTGTTCACAATCCTCATCCGTAGCTGTTAGGCCGACACGGCGCCACTGCGGCTGAGAACCGTCGCGTCGGAGTAGAGCTTCAGGCCAAGTACTCGCGTGCCTTGCCTAATGGTATCCTGAAAGTGCTAGTGTTGCTCCTTGTACATCTCCCCATCCCACGCGCCTCTCAGTACAGCAGTAGGATCAGAGTCGTCGGTGTGTGCGGGCCACCAGCACAGGTCCCCGCACCGGGTGTTGACAACCTCACTCCGTATGGCGTCCAGTGCATCACGGAAGCAGACGCTGAGAACCTGGACTTCGATCTTGATGGAGGCTTTCTTCCAATTGAGCGGTGCGATGAGCGTGCGCTTAAAGCGGCGCACGGAGGCAATGAACCGGTCCACAGTCTTGAACGCATCGGAGAACGGCTTTATGGTGGCGTTTGTGCGCTCTCCGACAATCTTGGTGTAGTTGTACAGCTTTCTGGGCTGCTTCTGTGACAGGCCGACGCCACCTCCACCAGTACAGGCCCATTCGAAGACGTTCAACAGCTCCTCTTTCGCCCACGGCGCTCCACCGCCGGACTGCTGCCCGCGACGACGACTGCCGCCCCTCCTGCCGTCCCCATCTAGTGGAAATGCTTCTGGCACCTTCTTTTCATCCCCAAAGCGCTCTAAATGCTCAAAAAAACATCGCTAAGCACCCTGTCGGCCCTCTTTCCAGGGTCCCCACCACCCAAGGCACCCACATCCCCCCCATCACGGTCACTACCACCCGAACCACCGCCTTCTGTACCCCCACCAGTCGTAAATGTTCGATCATCCCGCGTAGCAAAGGCAACAGAGCCTCAGTCACCTGTAGAGCTACTGTCGCTATCATGCGGCCCACTCAAAGCGCGCTATAGTCCACGCTCTCGGCGACATCGGCCACCGTGAGTACGGCGTGCCTGCGTGGCACGCTCGGAAGGAGCTCGCCATCGGGTACAACCTCGGACAGGAGATGGTGGGTGCGCCGTCATTGAACGGGATAACTCCAGGAAAACAGTCGCCTCGAGCTCGACCACATTCATACCACTACCACCTGGGTCGGTCTCACCTAGGGAGGTCCCATCCAGATCAGAATTGTGATCATCCACACCTCTCGTCAAGGTAGCTGCCATAGCTACAGCACCATCGTCGGAATTAACGCAGAAGGCCTGGATAGGCGGTGCCGCGTTTCTGGGAGAACCACATGCATGAACGACAGTCACGTGCCTCTGCTCACCCAGGGCCGTCTTGAGCAGACGGACTCAGCCTGGTACCCGACACAAAAAACTAATGGCCGTCACGGACATACGCGACCGGCCGGTCTCGCAAGGTAAAAGCCAGACACAGGTGACCGGTCGGTGTCGGAAGGAGCGAGTGAGCAGCTCGGACTGACCAGTACAGATTGAAGAGACACCCGCAAAGTCACAGTACAATTCTCTCCAACAACCTACTTATCAGGAAGTCGCCTCCCATAAGTAGCCCTCCAATGGTACCTGATGGGCGTCCTGGTTTTCTGTTACACCTTCAGAACGCAGGTCTCTTGTCCAATCACGCACCAAGCCGAATCTCTATGTCATCATCGTGTGGCAGCTGTGGAACCCTCAATCAGCCCCGCGGGAGAGACGAGACTTCAATTCTTCGGCCTGTCAGAGTGCACGCCACGTCAGAAGTCCAGATACGCTGCGTTACCAGCAGTACGGGCCATCGCTTTTGTGCTGGACTTTAGTGATTTGTCCAGCGAGCCGGGCCTCGCCAGCGCTTGAGGGGGTAGACAGCGCTTTGCCCATGACTGTCTTGGCCCGCGGCTCGGCCCGCTCCCGACTGGCTTGGTGATGGCTTGGTAGGGCCTTGGCCGGTGCTTTACCGGCCCGGTCTGTCGACTCTCATCCGGTCCTGTCTAACTCTGCTCCTCGCGCCCCTCGCACAGGCTGAGAAAGTAAGGACCTTTGCTGGCACCTCTCTGGTACGTGAGCAACCCTGCTGCCCTATCCGGCTGTACAGTTGCCGCTCAGAGCACCAGTGTCAGCCACCCCACCCTACCGATCCATCGCCCACCTGTGCCGCCGGTCACCCCGTCCCTGATACCGCATGCCGCCAAGTCGGCCCCCAAGTCGTCCCCCACCCCCCCCGGCCCTACCTTGCGCTC